>AUXO010694858.1_pt1 | contig 17003 bp, 13 predicted proteins | sample 768731 | NCBI WGS metagenome assembly AUXO01 (sample SAMN02715735, study PRJNA202380) | gut metagenome | biome: sheep rumen | host: Ovis aries | place: New Zealand: Palmerston North
TTCTGCACCTGTCCGTTCACCTGAACACGTCCGGCACGGATCCATTTCTGAACATCTCTCCGGCTGCCTGTTCCCAGTGATACCAGCAGATGATCAAGCCTCATGCCCGGCCTCCTGACATCTGCGTACACAGACCGCCGTAATCATGGAACGAAGAGGCAGCACGGGAATGGCAAGTACAATAAATGCACCCAGAATCCAATAGATACCCTGGTCCAGTGACGGCAGTTTCAGGCCGCCGGAACCCAGGGTGTTCACAGCCTGGATCACCGAACGCAGGTATCCGATGCCAAAATAAGCAACCACGGCAAGAAACGGGATCAACAGCAGAACCCCTTTCAGAAACGCCCGGATGACGTCCCTGCGGTGTCCATGGATCAGCTTCGGCTGATTCAGAGCATACGCATGCCGTTTTCCTGAGTGGAACGCAAGTCCTGCCAGGAACGGAAGCAGGGTTACCGCATACAGACAGACCGCAATCCCGCTGCCCTTCACGATATCTCCGCCGCCCAGATTGGATAAAAACATCAGCACAGAAAATACATCGGTCTGTCCGGCGATGGCTTTCCCGAAAAGAACGCGGTATATCAGAACTGTCAGCACAAGGAACGGAAGCGCCCACAGAATCAGACACAGACCGGTCCTGAGCCCCTGCAGTATCTTTTTTCCATACTTTTCCGTACTGATCAGGCGCAGTGAAAACAGTTCTCCGCCACCCGCTGCGCTCTGCATTGCCTCCGCCGCGTTCGCCCGGGCCGGAAGCAGGACTAGCACAAACAGCAGCGGTGTCATCCAGGCAAGCCATGCAAGTGACCGGTTCAGCAGAAACAGAAGCGGCAATATGCAGATCACCCGGAGAAGTACCTCCAGCAGCAGAAAATCAAAGGTTTCTCCCTTTCTTGAAGCCAGCACATCCTTTGCTTTTTTCAGTTCATGACTCATGGGTAATGCCTCCTCGTGACCGCATCCGGGCCTCTGCATGTTTTCTGACAGCAAAATAGCAGATAAAGTGAATCAGAAAAGTAATCCCCCAGGATACGGGATATGATATATAAAGCATCTGAAGTGTGTGATACTGCGGAAGAGAGAATATCGTCATAATCCACACAATGCGAAGCAGACATGCACCGGTCAGGCTTACAATCATGGGCATTATTGAATACCCGACACCCCGCAGCTGCCCGACCATGGTATCCATCATTCCGCAGAGAAAATATGTTGGCAGTATAATATGCATTCTCAGCAGACCGTACTCGATGACATCCGGATTCTCGTTGTAAATGCCGAGCAGTGGTCTTCCGAACTGATTGACAAGCAGGCCCAGGAAAAGACCGATAAAAATCACGGTTCCTTCGCAAGTCCACATAACATTGCGCACACGCTTTTTCTCGCCCGCACCATAGTTCTGGCTCGCAAACGTCAGGTCTGCCTGATAGATACTGTTCATCGCAGTATATACAAACCCTTCAAGATTCTGGCTTGCCGCATTGCCTGCCATTGCAACCGAACCGAAAGAGTTGACAGAGGACTGAATCAGTACATTGGAAATCGAGAAAAGGCTGCCCTGGATTCCGGCCGGCAGACCGACCTGAGCAATCAGCTTCAGGCTTCTCGCTGATATTGACAGTTTTCTGAGATCCAGATGGATCTCAGTATGCGAGCGGATCAGACAGACAATTACAAGAACCATGGAAATCACCTGGGATGCTACGGTTGCGATCGCCACGCCTGCCACATCCATATGGAACACTATGACCAGGAGAAGGTTCAGAAGTATATTGATCAGTCCGGAAATGGTCAGGTAATACAATGGCCGTCGTGTATCTCCCACAGCACGGAGAATTGCCGCACCGAAATTATACAGCATATTTGCCGGCATACCCAGAAAGTAAATCCGGACATACAGTGCCGCCAGATCAATGACGTCCTCCGGACTGTCCATCCATTCAAGCAGCGGCCGGGCTGCAAAAAAGCCCACCAGTCCCACCAGAATCCCGCCAATCAGAGCTACTGTTATGGATGTATGGACACCCTGATGAACACCCTGGTAGTTTTCAGCTCCTATTTCCCTGGCCACGATCACACTGGTACCTACACTGAGACCCATAAACAGATTGATCAGAAGATTGATCAGTGAACCAGTCGACCCGACAGCTGCCAGGGATGTCGCCCCGGCAAACCTGCCTACAACCACCACATCGGCTGCATTATACAGAAGCTGAAGGACACCCGTCAGCACAAGCGGTCCGGAAAATTTCAGGATTTCCGGCAGAAGTGGTCCCCTGGTCATATCCATTTCATAGCGTCTGCTCGGTCTTTTTTTCATCATGTTCCTTTCTCCTGTTCTATACCATGCGCGCAGTCAGTTCAATGCTGGTGATACTGGCAGGATTCAGAAAACGGAAAGGCTGATACGGATAGATTTCGCTCACACCCAGGCCCGGACTGATATACTGCTGGATTCCACCCGGATACCCGATCCCGTTGACAAGGCTGTCTTCCGGAAACCATCCCAGTTCCGGTACAAAGACCGGGCCTTTCCCGGGAATCCTCCACTGTCCTGCACAATAATGCCCCGCAAGAATCATACTGATCTTCCGGTAAGAAAAAATCCCGTTCCTGTCCTGATCCTGAATTGCCTGCCTTACTTCCTGTTCCGTTACAGGCACATGGGTCAGTGCAATCTGAATATCACCTTCCTGCATCTGACCGACTTTGGAAAGTATCCTTTCCACACGGTCCGCCTGATATTCTGCCACTCTCTTCTGTGCTTCCTCGTCCGGTGTATAGCTGCTCTGCCCATCCCATTGTTTCAGTCTGCCGGCATACGTCCACTGCATCATCCCAAGATCCAGGGTGTACAGTGATTCCGGCACAATCCACAGCCTTGCCTTTTCCTGGGCACCTCTTGTGATCAGAACCGGCTCATCCAGAATCACGATCCCGGCCTGTTGCAGGCGCAGTGCCCATTCAGCAAACGGCGTCAGATTCTCATGCGCATACGAGACCAGGTAATCCGGATCCTCATCGCCAAGGATCAGAAACTTGGGCATGTCCTGCGGAAACAGACTGCAGATCCTCAGCACACCTTCCGGATCCGCTTCCTTTCCGATCATATCGCCGGTCATAACCAGGCAGGACCAGGTTCTGTTTTTTACATAATTCTGGATACGGTTCACCATATCCTGATCTTTTCGGCCATGCAGGTCCGACAAATGAAGTATTGCAAACCCTTCCATCTCCGCGGGGAGATTCGGAATCGTAATCTGCTGACGGATATACTGAAGATCGTGCGCAGATACCATCGCCAGAGCAAAGCCCGCGGCTATAAGAATCAGGATCAGAATCAGGATGAATCGCAGTATGGCCCTGCCATGGTGCTTTTTCCTGTCTGTATAAAACACATACGGATTCTTCCGTCGAAATGCCAAAGAAGACGCCTCCTGAGTGAGAAATCGCATCTATTATAGAAACTCGCTTCTTCATTGACAAGTTTATCTCACAACTCTTACACACGGGGATCTGGTCTGTTCCCTGCTGTAACAATCCCATGAAAACCATACTGTATACTTGTTTTCAGACTTTACAGGGACTCCGTGGCATGGTATACTTGAGCTCACCGCAAAGAACGGAATGATTTTCCTGACTGTGCTTCAGAGAGCTGCGATCGGGTGCAAAGCAGTGCACAGGAGAACAATCTCTCACCGGGAGCGGTCCTGTATCAGGCGGCTTACAACCGTTATCCTGTATGAAGTGGCATTCCTGTCCAATGCAGGAACGCAAGCAAAGTGGTACCGCGGAACATCTGTTTCGTCTTTGCATCAGCAAAGACGAGACAGTTTTTTATCATAAAGGAGGTTATCCCATGCCAATCCAGCCCTATGATCCGTCTGTCATTGAACCCAAATGGCAAAAGATATGGGAAGAGACTCATGCTTTTGAAGCTCAGAACGATTTTTCCAAGCCAAAGTTTTACGGACTGATTGAATTTCCTTATCCTTCCGGTCAGGGCCTTCATGTCGGACATCCCCGGTCCAATACTGCCATGGACATTATCGCGCGCAAACGCCGCATGGAAGGATATAACGTCCTTTTCCCCATTGGCTGGGATGCATTCGGTCTTCCAACGGAAAACTATGCCATCAAGAACAAGGTTCATCCGGCAGATGTGACCAAGGCAAATATTGATCATTTTCGGGCACAGCTGAAGATGATCGGTTTTTCCTTTGATTACAGCAGGGAAGTGGATACCACAGACCCGGATTATGTACACTGGACGCAGTGGATTTTTCTGCAGCTTTATAAGCACGGGCTTGCCTATAAAGCGGAAATGCCCATTAACTGGTGTCCCAGCTGCAAATGTGGTCTTGCCAATGAAGAAGTAGTCGGCGGTGTGTGCGAACGCTGCGGAACGCCCGTCATCCGCAGGGTCAAAACCCAGTGGATGCTGCGTATTACTGCCTACGCCCAGAAACTTCTGGACGGTCTGGACCATGTGGATTTCATTGACCGGGTCAAGATCCAGCAGCGCAACTGGATCGGACGTTCTACCGGTGCCGAAATCGATTTCCGCCTGAACCAGGGTGATGAGAAATTCACCGTATATACCACACGCCCGGATACGCTTTTTGGTGCAACGTATATGGTTCTCTCTCCTGAGCATCCTCTGATCGAAAAGATGAAGGATGTCATTGAAAACTATGACGAATGCATTGCGTATCGTAACGAGGCAGCCAGAAAAAGCGATTTCGAGCGTTCTGAACTGAACAAGGAAAAATCCGGTGTTCCGGTTAAAGGCCTGATGGCGATCAATCCTGTAAACGGAAAGCAGATTCCGATCTGGCTGAGTGATTATGTCCTCATGTCCTATGGAACCGGTGCCATCATGGCTGTTCCTGCCCACGACACAAGAGACTGGGAGTTTGCAAAGAAGTTCGGTCTCCCGATCGTGGAGGTTGTGTCCGGTGGCGACGTGGATAAGGAAGCCTATACTGACATTCAGGATGGAATCCTCGTAAACAGTGATTTTCTCAATGGCCTCAAGGTTGCGGATGCTAAAAAGGCAATCATTGCGCGTCTGACTGAAATGGGTTGCGGGCATGAAAAGGTAAACTATAAGCTCCGCGACTGGGTCTTCAGCCGTCAGCGCTACTGGGGTGAACCCATCCCGATCATCCACTGCGACGATTGTGGTATGGTTCCGGTACCGGAAGATCAGCTGCCCGTTGTCCTCCCGAAGGTTGATAACTATGAGCCGAGCGACAGCGGCGAATCACCGCTGGCTGCCATGAGCGAGTGGGTAAACGTGCCCTGCCCCTGCTGCGGAAAAATGGCACGACGTGAAACAGACACCATGCCCCAGTGGGCAGGTTCATCCTGGTATTTCCTCCGTTATTGTGATCCTCACAATCGTCAGGCTTTTGCCAGTAAGGAAAATCTCGATTACTGGATGCCTGTTGACTGGTACAACGGCGGTATGGAACACACCACACTGCATCTGCTCTACTCCCGGTTCTGGCATCTGTTCCTGCATGACATCGGCTGCGTTGACGCTCCGGAACCCTATAAAAAGCGTACCAGTCACGGCATGATCCTCGGCGAAAACGGTGAAAAGATGTCCAAGAGCCGTGGTAATGTTATCAATCCGGATGATGTTATCCGTGATATTGGCGCAGATGCTTTCCGGCTGTATGAAATGTTCATGGGAGCATTTGATCAGGCAATCCCGTGGTCCACAAACGGTGCCAAGGGATGCCGGAAGTTCCTGGACCGTGTCTGGCGTCTGCAGGATGTCGTAACCGGTGAATCTTCCTATTCCGAAGAGCTGAATGCGCTCATGAATGAAACAGTCAAGAAGGTCTCGGAAGACTATGAGAAAATGAAGTATAATACCGCCATCGCTTCCATGATGACGCTGGTAAATGAAATCTATACCAAGGGCAGCATTACCCGTGGCGAACTCGAAACTCTCGTTCTCATCCTCTCTCCGGTTGCACCCCATATCTGTGAGGAAATCTGGCAGAACCTCGGACACGATCAGCCGATCCACCATCAGCCGTGGCCTGTATGGGATGAAGAAGCGATTAAAAAGCAGGAAGTCGAGATCGCTGTACAGATCAATGGCAAAGTACGTGGAAGGATCATGATCCCTGCAGACCTCACCAAGAATGATGCGGATCAGTTGCTTGAACTGGATGCTGTCAAGAATCTGGTTCAGGGACGCACCATTGTAAAAGTTGTGTTTGTTCCGGGACGTTTGCTGAACATTGTTGTAAAATAATCCGGGGTGCTAATTCATTACAAGAAACATTTTGTCACGAAAGCGGGTGATGATAATTGAAAAAGTGGCTTATGCTGCTGCTTACGGTGACATTATGTCTCCTTTGTGTCTCGGGTATGGCAGATGATATACTCAAAACCCGAATAGACTCTGTTGCCTATATTGAAACAGAAAAGAGTTACCTCATCCTTCAGTGTGAACTTCCTGAAGAAGCGGATGTCATGCTGAGTGTGACCGATGAGGCAGGAAAGCTGGTATATCAGCGTAATTATGGGGTCTGCTCAGGTATGTTCACATCAGAAAGCATTTATCTGAAAATGAACGACCAGTCATCCAGTTTTGATGTTTATCTCTCCGCCGGAAATACATCGTATAATCTTACAGTTCACCGAATCGTACAGCGACTGAAGGACAATACAGCCTGTTCGGTTGGCTATCCGCTGTCTGCACTCAATGGTCGCGACACCTGGCAGACTGTAACATTCCTGAACAGAAACTCATTGTCCTCCGGAGCTATGACTGTTCCGCTCTTTGCCAGTGGGAACCGTACACTTGGCTCTGTCACATTCCGGCTTTCAGGCAACAGCCTGTATACGGAGGCTTCCATCCTGCCGGAAGCAGAATGTGAAGTCAGCAGTAACTCTGTCAGTATTGCCGCCAGCCGGGAAGAAATCGAATCCCTGGGCACCGGGCATTTCACAGGGAGAACCGGACATCTGGGTGCATCCATTGACTGGCCGGGTTCAGACATTATTGCCGTTCTTGTCCGTCTGACTGTGTCCTATAATCCTTCTGCGCTGGGAGGCAGCCCTCAGACTCAGCTTTCTGGCCAGAGCAATCTGTGGCAGTCATTACAGGGATCCTGGTAATAAAACAAACCACCTGATTAAGGTTTCTGATCAGGTGGTTTTCCATGTATACCATATTCATAAAGAAAAAAACAAAAAAATGAGAAAAAAGTATATGTTTCATGATTGACTTTGTCTTTTCTGGTATGTATACTGAACATATCTATCAATTGATCTGATAGATATTCTGCAGGCCGGGATCCAAGTATTCCTTTATTGCCCAGAGAAAAATACTTAGGAGGTATGAAAATGGAATCATATCTTTTTTACGGAATGGAAGCTGCACCTGACAGTCTGATTGTGGAAGGATATCATAAGCCGGGCAGTCTTACCATTGCCAGTGGTGCCTGGATCCATGCCGCCGGTCGTGCTATGCTTGAAGAAGGTGAGCATGCTCTGAATCCTCATCATCAGTATGTATGGCTTACTGTTGAAAGCGGTGAAGCCGTACTCACATGGAAAGACAGAGCTTTGACCCTCCAGTCCAGTGATACATGCATCATCCCGGTTGGCGATGAACAATCCATGCTCAAGGTTTCAGGAGATACCATGATCCTCTGGATGTCATTCGAAGGACCCCTTGCAGCAACCGTTGTCCGGAAAATGGGCGCATTGCTCCATGTACCTCTGACACAGCACGTTCTTCCGAGCCAGATTTATGTCGCACAGCAAATTGTTCAGGTTATTTCCAGACATACCGGGACAAGCCATGCCACATACCAGTTACAGCATCTGATGTATGGTATGCTTGCCAGTCAGTGGGGCCAGCCGGTCGCTATTGATGCCATGCTTTCCCATGAGATTGCCAAAGTTGTTGACGCTTTGAGAGCCGGACAGTACAAGGATAATTTTTCCCTTGCCCAGATGGCTGCCATTTCCCATATGCCTATGGAAACCTTCCGTAAGCGGTTCGTCAGTGAGGTAGGCATGCCGCCTCTCAGTTATGTTCTTCACTGCAAGATGGAACGCGCCAAGGAATTGCTGCGGGATCAGAATTACTCCGTTCGTGAAGCCGGGGCTGAAGTCGGCATGAAGGATCCCTATCACTTTTCCAAGCAGTTTAAAAACATTGTCGGAATCTCTCCATCCACGTTTATGAAGCAGGCTCAGGACCCGGCTCTGGCAGGAACAAAGAAACACCGTTCCACCAGAAAAAAAGGATGATTTTCCGGGGTATATTTCAGAACAGCGGACATATGACAGTCCGCTGTTCTGTTTTTATGAAACAGCAACTGCCTGCCACTAAAGCATCTGAATAAAAGAAAGTCCCGGTCAGGTTATTCACCTGACCGGGGCATGTGACGCAGTTCCAGTCACCGATCATCTGAAATCATCAAATGATTCCGGCAAGGTCGCTGCGGATCACGCAATGCGTCTTGTGTCACTCTTCCCGAAGGATGATCTTTCCATCCTCGATACTTTCAACCGTAGCAAGTGACAATACCTTAAGTCCTTCCGCCCGGAGTCGCTTTCCGCCCTCCTGGAACCCTTTTTCCACACAGACAGCAGCACCCACAACATGGCAACGTGCCTGTCTTGTTATGCTCAGAAGGCCTTCTATTGCTTCACCATTTGCAAGGAAGTCGTCCACAATCAGAATCTGAGAACCTTCCGGCAGAAAACTACGGCTGACGCGGACAGAATTCATCTGTTTGTGGGTAAATGAATATACATCAGCTGCATATACATCATTCCCAACATTCACATGGTCACCTTTTTTGGCAAACACAACCGGAATGTTTCCAAATGCCTGCGCTGTTGTAAGCGCAACAGCAATACCACTTGCCTCTACTGTAAGAATCAGATCTACTTTCTGATCTTTAAAGGCCTCGTAAATGGCATTCCCCATGGCTGTTGCCAGTCCCACATCAATCCGATGGTTCAGGAAGCTGTCCACTTTGACAATGTCCGTTCCGATCCCTATACCCTTTTGACGGATCATTTCCTCTAACTGCTTCATTCCGTTGACTCCTTACTAACAGAATGGTTGAAAAACACGAACATTGGTCGTGGATCGAAAGGAGTATAACGCGATTTTCATTGGATATCAAGATTAAAAAGACGAATATTATTTTTGCGTTTATCTCATTTGGTTGCCAATCTGCTGTTTTTACCAAGCGGATCTTTTTTTAGCATGGAATTCTTTTCAGGATTACATTCTCTCCGGCGCTTCCATACCAATCAGATACATTCCCTGCTTCAGTACCATCCGGGTTGCATCTGTCAGGCTGACACGAGCGGCTGACACAGCTGGATCATCATCAAGGATTCTGTGTTCGTAATAGAACTTATTATATGCCTGCGCAATATCGGTAATTGCTCTGGTAATCATGGAAGGTTCATACTTATTGGCAGCCTCCCGTATGGTATCAGGGAACCGTGATATCAGCCTGAGCAGTGACTGTGCCTCGTCGTCCGTAAGCGCACCGGCATCCAGTGCATGAGCATCTGTCGCACCGGCTTTTCTGAGAACAGAGCAGCACCTGGCATGAGTGTACTGAATATACGGACCTGACTCGCCATCAAAGTTCAATGCCCGATCCCAACGGAAATCAATATCTTTGATTCGGTTATTGCTCAGGTCTGTATATACAACCGCGCCAATACCAACCTGTTTCGCTACCTCATCCTTATTCTCCAGGTTCGGTGATTTTTCTTCAATGATTGCCCTTGCTTTTTCAACTGCCTGTTTCAGCAAATCTTCAAGGATCACAACATTTCCCTTGCGTGTGGAAAGCGTTTCTCCTTCAAATGAAATCATACCGAAAGCAACATGCACGCAGCGGTCTGCCCAGTCATACCCCATTTTCCTTAAAACACTGAATACCTGTCTGAAATGCAGATCCTGCTGATAAGCAACCACATAGAGACACCGGTCAAAGTGATAGGTTTCCTGCCGGTAAATCGCAGCAGCCAGGTCTCTGGTTGCATACAGAGTTGCTCCATCCTTTTTCAGGATCAGACACGGCGGCATTTTTTCATCTTCAAGATCTACCACCGATGCACCTTCAGAAATCGTCAGCAGCTGCTTTTCTTTCAGTTCATTGACCACGCGGTCCATTTTATCGTTGTAAAAGCTTTCCCCTGCATAACTGTCAAACCGGACACCCAGCAGATCATATACCTTTGCTGTATCTTTCAGTGTAAGTTCTTTGAACCAGTTGAACGTATCCAGGGCTTCCGGATCTCCGTCCTCAATCCTCTTAAACCATTTTCTGCCTTCATCTTCCAGAGACGGATCCTTTTCTGCTTCCTCATGGAACTTGACATACAGCCTGGTCAGTTCGTCGACTCCGCCTTTTTCAACAGACTCCCTGTCTCCCCATTTCTGATACGCACACAGCATCTTTCCAAACTGAGTACCCCAGTCGCCAAGATGGTTGATACCGACAGTGTGATATCCCAGAAATTCGTAGATTCTCTTCAGGCTGTTCCCAATCATTGTTGTTGAAAGATGCCCGATATGGAACCTCTTGGCAATGTTTATAGATGAATAATCAAGACAGATGGTTTTTCCTGTGCCTTCATCACCACTGCCATATTTCAGTCCCTGACTGAGAACCGCCTGCAAGGTCTCCCGTGCAAAATTTTCACGTTGCAGGAAAAAGTTCATGTATCCTTTAACCGGTTCCGCCGAAGCCACATCCGCGTGTTTCCAGCCATCACAGAGTTCGGAAGCAATACGTACCGGATCCTTTCTCAATGGCTTTGCCAGCCGAAAACACGGAAAAGCATAATCTCCCAGAGCCGGATCCGGAGGCACTGCCAGAAGCCCTCTCAATTCTTCTGCTCCGGGTAATCCTTCCGTCTGAGGAAAAACCTGCTCCAATGTCTCAGCCAAAAGCTCGGCAATACGTGTCATCATATCCATTCTTTTTCTCTCCTGTTCCGACTCTTTATGGCCTTTCACACCATAATATCTTTCGTGTACTCTTCCAGATATTCTTCCAGGCAAAGGTTTTCATCCTGCATAATCTTTGCATGTTCAATACCTACATATCTGAAATGCCATGGTTCCGCCAAAAATCCTGTTATGCTTTCCTTATCTTTATTATACCGGAGTATAAACCCATAATCCCAGCAGTGTTCTTTCAGCCATTCTGCCTGGACCGTTCCTCCGAATGACTTACCCGGTACCGTAATATCAAAGCATACTCCTGTATGATGTTCACTGGTTCCCGGATCCGCCACGGTTTTTCTTGTTGCCTGAATCGCTTTGGTTCTTGATAGATTATTATCCTGCATATATGCCCTGACCTGACGATCAAACAGGTACTGCTGCTGATCTACTGTCCTGTAGGCTGCACTGATCTGCCATGAATCAATCCCCTGATTCACTGCCTCCTGCAGCATTTGCAGAAGTGCTTCAACTGCCTCCCGTTCTGCATACGTGTCCTGATACTTGATTTTCACGATTTCTGTCGGACAGACATCATTCATACAGACAAGGTCATAGGTCTGATAAGAATCAGGAAGCGGATGCTCGCGATTCACCAATAGTGGAAAACCATCTTCGGTAATATATCCTTTCGACTTTTCCGGTACCGGTGTCTGTGTCTCTGTCGGCTGTGGTGTCACTGTCACTACTGGTGTTTCTGTCGGAGGCGTGTATTCCCTGGCCTGTGAACTCATCAGCCTGGTATATGTCTGAATCCCGACAATACCATCTGTTTCCAGCTGATTGGCTGCCTGAAACAGCATGACTGCCTGGATGGTTTCGGAACCATACTGACCATCTACCAAATAGATTGGATATTTCAGTTCAAGAAGCCTTTTCTGGATTTCCAGAACCTGTATTCCGGAAGAACCGGAACCAAGGACCGGAAACGGTGTTTCTGCAGCAGGATCCCTTGTTTCCTTCATAACATTTCCATACACAGGTGTTGGACTTGGCGTTGTCCGGATTTCTCGCTGTACATTCGGGATCAGACCTGCAGAATGGCGGGCAGATATAAATAATGCAATCATCAGAACTATTGCACAAACGAAACCTATCTGATTCTTTCTGTTCTTGCCCGGCATTTCACTCCCCCTCATCTTTTTCATCCGGAAACGGAATCATCATACGACAACTGTATCAAAAGTTCAATCTACTTATCCTCTATCATTTTCTGTTTTTTCATTGCTTAATCGTTGACACTGTCCATAAACTCGACTAGACTTTCTTTATTCCCACTGAAAAAGGAGCGATATAAACCAATGTTTGGTGCACTTGAAGCAGGCGGAACAAAAATGGTTTTGGGATGCCTGGATGATTCTGGTACCATTCTTGATCGTGTAAGTATTCCGACACGTACACCAGAAGAGACCATGCCTGCCATGATCCAATATTTTCAGTCACATAAGATCTGTTCTCTCGGCATCGGATGTTTTGGGCCCCTGGATCTTACCCCTTCTTCCCCGACTTTTGGATATATTACCATGACACCCAAACTTCCATGGAGAATGTATCCCATTCTGACTGCATTTCAGGATGCTCTTCAGATTCCGATCCTTATTGATACGGATGTCAATGCTGCAGCGCTTGCAGAGTCCCAGATCGGTGCTGCAAAAGGTCTTGATAGCTGTCTGTATGTCACCATTGGTACAGGTGTCGGAGGTGGGCTTGTTATTCATAACCAGCCTGTCCATGGTCTTGTACACCCGGAACTTGGTCATCAGCTTTTATGCCCAGTACCTGATGATCCGGCCCCTGATGGTTTTTGCCCTTACCATAAGCATTGTCTGGAAGGTCTTGCTTCAGGTCCTGCCATACAAAAACGCTGGGGAATCTCAGCAAGAGAATTGCCGCAGGATCATTACGCCTGGACATTGGAAGCTGAATATCTTGCACAAATGTGTCATAACGCCATCATGTCTTTCTCACCGGAAAAAATCATTCTGGGCGGGGGAGTCATGCAACAGGATTTCCTGTTCCCTCTGGTCCGGACAAAAACTGTTTCACTTCTTGGAGGATATATAAACCATACTCAGATCTCTGAAGGGCTCCAGAACTATATTGTGAAACCCGGATTAGGGATTCATTCCGGCCTGCTTGGTGCCTGGCTTCTTGCCAAAAAAGCACTGGAATCAAACTAAAAACTCACATCAGGGAGGATGCTGCTTATGCCTAATCTGTCTATACCGGATTCCGTATTTGAAAATGCTGCCGGACAATTCCCCACACCTTTTCATCTTTATCATGAAGAAGGGATACGAAACCGTGCAAAATTACTTCAGCAGGCATTCTCGTGGTGTCCGGATTACAAAGAATACTTTGCAGTAAAAGCACTTCCCAATCCTTCCATTCTTCAGATACTGAAAGAAGAGGGATGTGGTGTTGACTGTTCCAGTGAAACAGAACTGATGCTTGCCGAAGCACTCGGGTTTCATGGAAATGATATCATGTTCTCTGCCAATGCCATGCCGAATCATGAGTTTGCATATGCACGCAGTCTTCAGGCTATCATCAACCTGGATGACTATACTCATATTCAGGTTTTGAAAGACAATGGTGGCATCCCTGACTGTATCTGCTGCCGGTATAATCCAGGAGGAAACTTCACAATCGGGACCTTTGTTATGGGAAATCCTGGAGAAGCCAAGTATGGATTTACATATGAGCAGCTTCGTAAAGGCCTTGCCGAATTAAAGAAACTCGGTGCATCCTCATTCGGTCTGCATGCTTTTCTGTCTTCCAATACCATAGATAATGCATATTATCCTAAATTGGCCAGAATTCTGTTGACCTGTCTTCATGATCTCAGCATTGAAACCGGTCTTAAACCGGCTTTTATCAATCTTTCCGGAGGAATCGGTATTCCTTACCTGCCTGATGATCCTGCGCCTGATGTACTCCAGATCGGGAAAGAAGTTCAAAAAGTCTATGAACAGATTTTCCCAAATGGCGGCATCGCCATTAAAACTGAATTGGGTCGATGGATGACCGGTCCGGAAGGATGGCTGGTATCTCATGCGATTCATCATAAGGATACATACCGGCATTATATTGGTCTTGATGCCTGTGCTGTCAACCTCATGCGTCCGGCTATGTATGGTGCCTATCATCATATTACGGTATGTGGTAAAAAGGATGCTCCTCTTGACCATGTTTATGATGTGACCGGGAGTCTTTGTGAAAACAACGATAAGTTTGCCATTCAGCGTGCACTCCCGGAAATTCAGGAAGGTGATCTGATTATCATTCATGATACCGGTGCACATGGCCACTCTATGGGATATAACTATAATGGCCGACTGCGGAGCGCTGAAATTCTGTATACCAAAGAAGGAGATTACAGAATCATCCGCAGAGCTGAAACACCTTTAGACTATTTTTCGACGTTAGATGTCAATGAATGTTACCATCAGCTTGTATCAGTAAATCAAAAACATTTTTCTGATAAGCAGATCGAACATCCTTGAAACATACGGAGGTTGCCTATGTTTCTCTCAAGAATGTGTCTTGATATAACCTTAGCCGAAACGAAGAAATTCATTCATTTCCAGAGCTATGCGCAGCAACAGGTTAATTCCTTATTTGCTTCTGCCATAGACTCCTTATTATGGCGTATTGATTTTCTGAATGGTCGTCTATGGCTTGTAATACTGAGTCCCTTACGTCCGGATTATCAGAAACTGCATGAAAAAATTGGTTTTCAGGGCGTATTTCCCAGTTGGGACATAATGGATTACAGTGATATTCTGGACAATATTCAGTTGCATACAGATTATTCTTTTGAAGTCTGCGTTTCTCCATTGCCTCCATCCGTTGTCAGACACTCCGACTTCCAGCACATCAGTGATATTCATGACTGGTTTATGAAAAGCGGAGAAACTTATGGATTTGATGTGGAATCATTTACATCCATTGTCTCAAACTGGCATGTAATTAACGGGCAGTATATCCTTTTTGCGAAAATTCACGGAGTATTGCAACCAACCGATGAAACATTGTTTCATCAGTCTCTGACTTCCGGTATTGGTTATGTCAAAACCCTTGGAGCCGGTCTGATGACCGTTCGTGATCAGTATTCTGTCTGGCAATGATAAGCACACTGATATATTGTACCGGTACGGATCAATCAACAAAACAGGCGTGGCTGTAAAGCCACGCCTGTTTCATTGATTGTATTGTATACTGCTGAGTCACTCATCAGAAGATATCCTGGAAAACAGTTTTGTACTCCTCTGCTTATTCATGCTTTAACATGGATTCTTCCCAGCAGTCATAAGGCTTTAATCCCAGCAATTCAGCCACTGTCGGAGCAACATTCGCCAGACCAAAGCTTCCATCCTTCATTTCATGTCTTTCATCCTTATCAAAAATAAAGAATGGAACAGGATTTAAACTGTGTGCTGTTCTTACCTGAATCTGGCCTTTTTTATTCTTTTCAAGCATCTGATCTGAATTTCCATGATCAGCTGTTACAATAAGAATATAATTCTTTTCTTCGCACACTTTCTTAATCCGTGCAAGCTGTAAATCAACAGATTCGACTGCAATCTCCGTTGCCAGCAGATTACCCGTATGACCTACCATATCACCATTGGGGAAATTACAACGGATAAATCCATACTTTCCACTTTCAATTGCCTTAATTACCAAATCTGCAACTTCTGTTGCCTTCATCCACGGACATTCATCAAATGACCGAACATCAGAGGGAACTTCTGCATAATCTTCCAGCTCTTCTGAGAATTTCTCTGTTCTGTTTCCATTCCAGAAATAGGTCACATGACCATATTTCTGAGTTTCAGAACAGGCATATTCGCGGATATGATTTTCCACAAGAAGTTCAGTCAGAGTATGACGAATCTGCGGAGGATTCACCAGATAATGATGAGGAATCTTCAGGTCTCCATCGTATTCCAGCATACCGGCATAAAGAACATCCGGTACATTCCCGCGATCAAACTTATCAAATCCTGCATCTCCATCAAAAGCCATGGATAATTCCTGGGCTCTGTCTCCACGGAAATTAAACAGAATTACGCTGTCTCCATCCTGAATTTTACCCACAGGCTGATCGTTTTCTGCAATAACAAAGGCTGGTAAATCCTGATCTATTACATTGTTCTCCTGACGATATGTCTCAATGGCTTCCTTTGCAGAAGAGAAGTATCTGCCAATCCCATGAACATGAACATCCCAGCCTGCTTTAACCATCGGCCAGTTTGCCTGATACCGGTCCATAGTAATTGTCATACGTCCGCCGCCTGAGGCAATCTTTCCATCAAACGAATCATCATTGAGCTCTTGTAATACATTTTCCAGCTGATTCACATATTCCAATGCAGAAGTTGCAGGTACATCACGACCATCCAGAAGAATATGGCAGCGTACTTTTTCAACACCTTCTGCCTTTGCTTCCTTCAGCATGGCAATCAAATGAGAAATATTGGAGTGCACATTGCCGTCAGAAAGAAGGCCTATGAAATGAAGCATTCCATGAGTACTCTTAACTCTTGCAACTAAATCTTTCCATGTCTGAGATGAATAGATTTTGCCACTTTCAATTGATTCATTCACAAGTTTTGCACCCTGAGAATAAATCTGACCACAACCAAGTGCATTATGTCCTACTTCACTATTTCCCATATCATCATCTGTCGGCAGACCAACAGCTGTGCCATGGGCTTTTATCGTTTTATAGGGGCAATTCTTTTTCATATCATCTAATGTCGGTGTGGTTGCCTTCATAACCATGTTACCTAATTCAACAGGGGTTTCTCCAACACCGTCCATTACAACCAAAACAACCGGTTTTTTCATTCTTTTCACTCCCTCTACATTATTTACAACGAACCATTTGAAAGAATAGAGCTTTGCCAGCTTCTTGTCAATCTGTCTCATTGATATCTTTACGTATTTGTGCGAAAAGTCGGATTTCAAC
>AUXO016340398.1_pt1 | contig 16997 bp, 8 predicted proteins | sample 768731 | NCBI WGS metagenome assembly AUXO01 (sample SAMN02715735, study PRJNA202380) | gut metagenome | biome: sheep rumen | host: Ovis aries | place: New Zealand: Palmerston North
GCGACATTTGATGAACTAAATAAATATTTCACTATTAACCAAATGCCAATCGCCTCAGGTAGATATTGGAATAATGGTTTTGGTCGAGAACAAGGTCAAATCGAAAAAGATGATGAAGGACTACAAAACGCAAGAGTAGTAGCCCGTAATATGGTTTTCTTAATGAAAGCCATTAAAGACGCAAAAGAGAAATATGGTCTACCAGAAAAAGAAGAAACGACATATACCCATTTTATTAGAAATTAGCGGATTGATATTACACTAGTATGAGCTCCTTCATTGGAGCTTTTTTTATGAACAGCACAACTGGATTACTGTACTTGGATTGTCACGTTTTTGATAGTTGGTAATACTAGCGTATTAAGTAGACAAACATATTCCCTGATACATGGGGTACCTACGATTGTTAATTTAAAATATAATTTTTAGACAATATCTGGCGAAACATGTTTTTGAATTATTGAACGTGCTGTTCATGGGATTATTTTTGGTTATTTGCTAAAATAAGAGCGACTATGAAAAACCATTATATTCCGCAACTTATTATTAATAGATTTTCTACCGCATTAAACGTCTTTAATTTAGATACTGCAGAAATAAGAGAGAAAAGACCTTCAAACAAGATTTTCTTTACAAAAGATATTTATACAGATGAAGTCGAGAATTCTTTAAACGTTCATCTAGAAAGGCCATTTAGCTCACTTTTGAAACGAAAGCTATTGAGCGATGGCGAAATTGAAATCACAAGAACTGATTTGATGCTCATTAAGAAGTATATGTTTATAGCTTCAGTCAGGTGTCAGGATCTTGAGCACTTTTGTTCTTTGCTTTGCTCACTAGAGCACAATGCGGATTTATTTATTAAAACCGTTGATTTAGAAGGCTTTAAAAGAAAGCAATTAAAACATTCCAAAGAAATGTTAGAGACAATGAGCAAGTATGATTTTTTTAACCAACAAATGCTGGCGTTGACTGAGTTCGATTATAAAAATGCTTTAACTCCTTACGAGTTATTTAATGATGAGAGACTGTCTATAGAAATGGCAGTCTGGGCATGCTCATTCTATTTTTCTTATGTAGCATTTTGGGATGCTTCCGATGATGGTGAGTTTGTTTTAAGCGATGCCGGAATCGTATCTGAATATGAAGGTTTCCATCTCATAACTGGTGGATTAGATATATCAAAAACAAGCTATCTTTTATATCAAATGGAAAATGATAAGAAGAATGGCTCTGCTTATATTAGGCCTCTACAAACATGCTCTATAATGTACGAAAATTATGATTTATTTAATATTTCTTCAAATAGGTGCATTGTTGCTATTAATCCATTCTTTAGACTCTATGATTCAAAAAGCAGAAATGGACATTTTGAAAAAGATGGTTCCTTTGTTGAAAGCATATTGAAACAACCTGAGATTTGGCCGGCAATCATTCAAAACAAGGATTTATTTGAAACCCCGTTAACCAAGTATATCGTCCATGATTTTTATCTTCCTGAAGATTTGTTTGTTTACAAGCCAAAGAAGCTAAACACTAAAGAAATGATATATGTAAACTCTCTTCTTATTAACGAATCTAAATATTGGATTGGCTTTAATGAACCCTGTAAGGTTTTCTCTTCATTTGAATATTGCCTTGAGCATGAATCACAGTATCAATCTGTGACATCAGCAAAACAGCCTTTAGAAAACATAATTACTAATTATGCTAACAATCTTATGAATAGTAAGTTTACCGCCATTATTAAGTGGTGTTTAGATAATGGCTGTAAAACAGAAAAAAATGTTTTGGTATTATTCCAAGAATTAACAGACGACATATTTAGAGACTTTAATTCAAATATTTATATTTACAATTACTATCTAAAGCATTATGACGAGGCATATAACCTTACCCAGTTAGACTTTCTGGGTGGTGGAGACAAACAAAAGAAAATGGAATATTTGGTGGCTGGCTATAATCGATTATTGGCCGAGCGTGGTGGAAAGATATAAAAGCACTTTACACTGGGATAAAATGCTGTTTGAAACAGATTCAGTTCTAGAGTTGGTAATGCGGTTCAATTTTAAATGGTGAATGGCCTCGATTAATTACGCAATAATAATGAATCCATTCTTAACTACAAGTAGATAAGAACTACTAATTATGGTATGATATTACCCAATCAGAGCATTTTACTGTATGAGTAGTCACATTGATTTTAATGAAACGGAAACAAATAGAGAAATAATGTCTATTCTTTTAAGCGATCGTACGACAAATAAAAATATAATGTGGTGTACTAGTGACTATTCAAAAAATGGAAAATCTTATCTTCCTGACAGCGAAATACTTATAGAGAATATTACCGGAAATAATCAAGATATCATCAAACCTAGAATATCTAAACTCAAGAGTGAAAAAAGGCAAAGAAGCAAAGACATGGCAGAGGTTTTCACCCCATCATGGATTTGTAACAAACAAAACAATCTTGTTGATAATAATTGGTTTGGGTATATTGGTGCTTTCAACGATGAAACTGAAAATGGGTGGATTACGAAAGATAAAGTAATTTTTCCAGAAAACAGAATGTGGAAATCATATGTTGCAGAGCAAAGGATGGAGATTACATGTGGTGAGGCTCCTTATTTGACCTCTAGATATGACACAACAACTGGTGAATATATTGAACCAAAAAACAGAATAGGTTTATTGGATAGAAAATTGAGAGTTATATCAGAAAACGCTCTTTCAGATGAAGAATGGATCGATAGCGCTTTAATAGCGTTAAAAAGTATTTACGGATACGAATTTCAAGGCGATAGTCTTCTCATTGCTAGAGAGAATCTTTATTTAACTTTTTGTGATTATTATGCTGACAAATTTGGAACAGAACCGTCATTAGACTTACTTAAAATGGTGGCAACAATTATCAGTTGGAATTTATGGCAAATGGATGGGCTTAAAATGGTAGTGCCTAATTCTTGTGGCATTAGAAAAAACATCAAAGTAACTATTTTTGGAGATGAGGAAACTTTTGAAGATTGTGAAGGATGCTTAAAAAATGATATTCACAGGCACAACGGTCTTTATTGTAAGGTAATGGATTGGGAAAAAGAAAAGCCAATCGAATTTATTAAATTGATGAAAGGCAATGTTTATGGCGGATTCTAGTTTGCTGGACAAAATTATTGTTGGGCGTGTCATTCCTCATATCTATGCCTTTTCGACCAACACTATCCCTAACTATCTTAAGGTTGGAGATACATATCGTTCTGTTGATGAAAGATTGAACGAGTGGAAAAGATATTTTAGTGACCTTACTCCTGTTTTTAGTAGAGAAGCAACTGTTAGCGATTCTGTGTATTTTAGAGACTATTCTCTTCATAAATTTTTGACTGATGAAAAAGGAAAAATACGTTTACTTCCTTCTTCTCCTGATTTTCCAACAGGAATCTATTATTCAAATGAATTTTTTAAGGATGTTATTTCTCAGGAATTAGACGAAGGCATTGAAGACATCGCTGATGATTATAATAAATCTGGCCATAAATATGATTTTTATGACATAAATAAAAGACTGCCAAAGCCATTCGTCTATGCTAGGACTGAAGATTTTAAACCTAGACCAAACCAACAAGAAACAATAGATAAATTCTTGTATGCGATAAAACATGGCAGAACTAATTTGTTAATGTATGCCGTCATGAGATTTGGTAAATCTTTCACTTCTATGTGTTGTGCCAAGGAAATGAAAGCAAAATGCGTTGTGGTGGTTACTGCAAAAGCTGATGTCGAGGATGAATGGAAGCAAACGGTTGAAACTCATAAGTCTTTTGCTGATTATAACTTCATCACATCCAAGGAATTAAGAAGAGACAATAAAATAATTAGCAAGTGCCTTGGCCTTGGTCAAAAGGCTGTAGTGTTTCTGACGTTACAAGATTTATGTGGCAAAGAAATTAAAGAAAAACACAAAGAGTTATTCGGAAAGAAAAAGTTTATAGATCTTTTAATCGTGGATGAAACTCATTTTGGTGCAAGAGCAGATGAATTTGGATTAGTCCTTAAAGAAGATGAAAGGGATATCAATGTTTCAGACTACTCAAAAGAAGAAATTACTTCAAGTGAAGCGGCTGAGATTTATAAACATTTAAATCGCAAAATAACTCTCCATCTTTCTGGCACACCATATAAATTGCTAATGGGTAGCGAATTCACTAAAGAAGACATAATATGTTTCTGTCAATTTTCAGACATAATCCAAGCACAAGAAAAATGGAATAGTGAATGGCTTCTAAAAGATATTTATGATGATAAAAAGTGCGAAGAGTTTGGAAAGAAAATTGGTGATCCTGTTAGAGAATGGGATAATCCATACTTCGGTTTTCCAAAAATGATTCGTTTCGCTTTTAATCCTAATTCGAGTACCCAACAAAAATTAGCAGAACTAGAAAAACAAGGATACACATTTGCTTTTTCAAGATTGTTTAGACCGAAGTCGATTAAAAAAGTTGACAGCAACGAGCACAAACAATTTATTCACGAAAAAGAAATATTAGACTTATTTAAAGCCGTTGATGGAAGTAAAGAAGATAGTAATATTTTTCCATTTTTGAACTATGAAAAAATACAAAAGGGGAAAATGTGCAGACATATGGTTATTGTTCTTCCATATTGCGCTTCATGCGATGCTCTTGAACAATTACTGATTGACCATGGTAGCGAATTTATACACCTTAAGGATTATGAAATAATTAACATTAGTGGTGTTGATAATACCAAAAGATACAAAGTACACGAAGTGATCAACAAAATTAAAGACTGTGAATTGCAAGACAAGAAAACAATTACATTAACTGTCCAGAGAATGCTAACTGGTTCTACCGTTAGAGAATGGGACACTATGATTTATCTAAAAGATACTGCATCTCCTCAGGAATATGACCAAGCCATTTTCAGATTGCAAAATCAATATGTTACTTCAGCTTTGGATGATAAGACTAATGAGGTGATAAAAATTGATTTAAAACCTCAAACACTATTGGTTGATTTTGCTCCTAATAGAATGTTCTATATGCAAGAAAAGAAAGCACAAATTTACAATGCAAACGTTGATAAAAGTGGCAACAGTAAATTAGGAGAACGAATAAGAGAAGAACTTAGAATATCGCCTATTATTGTGCTTAATAAAGACAAAATGGATATTGTCGAAGAAACAAATATTTTAGAAGCGATTTCAAATTACAACATGGATAAGGGTATTAGCGAGGAAGTATTGGAAATACCAATTGACTTATCTGTGTTAGAAAACAAATCTCTTTTAGAAGTTTTTTCCTCTGAACAAGAGATGAATTCTAAAGCCGGAATTGAGACAAAAGCCGGAAACGGAAACGAAAGAGAACTCGACGTTAATGATGAAACTTCTGAAAGTGGTAGCAACAAAAAAACAAATAAAAAAGACAGTACAATCAATCCAGATGATGAAAAGATCGTATTGGCGAAAAAGATAAGAAATTATTATAGAAGAATACTTTTGTTTGCATTTTTGACTAAACAAAAAGTTATTTCTCTCGAAGATATTATTAAAGTTATCGATAGAGGAGAAAACGCTAGGATTTCAAACAACATCGGCTTAAGCAAAAACATATTGAAAACCCTTTTGGGTAGTTACAAAGATTTATTCGCTTTGAGCAGTCTTGATTACAAAATACAAGATATTAATTCTCTTTCTCTTAATGCCGCTTTATCTCCAGATGACAAGATCAATATAGCGATTCAAAAATTTGGAAAGTTAGGAGAAGCTACAGTAGTTACTCCTACGAAGATTTGTGATGATATTGTCGGATTATATGAAAGTAATTATCTAAAGGCATGCTTAAATAACGGTTTGAAAGTACTTGATATTGCTAGTGTATGTGGAGAATTTGCTGTATCTTTTTCAAAACGTTTGAAAAGTATTGGCTTTTCAAACAACGATATAAGCTCTTTTATCTTTTCTATTCCAAAGAGTAACGTTTGTTATGAATTAACTAGAAAAGTCTATGAAATGTTGGGTTTGAATATTGATTGCGTCGCTGAAAAGTTTAATTCATATTCATGCATACAACAGGATATTTCTCTGGATGATGTAGCGAAAAGAATAAGAGCAAATGGCAAATTTAGACATAATGATTTAAAAAAGGAGAGTGGTAGAATGATTAAATTTGGAGCTATTGTTGGCAATCCGCCATATAACGAAATTGTTGAAAAAGACGTAAAAAATTCAACTGCCTCAAAGCAATTATTCCCTGCTTTCATCGAGCTGAGCGTCAAATTACAAGCCACTTTTGTTTCTTTGATTACTCCTTCACGATGGTTTGTTGGAGGTGAACAAGCTGGTTATTTCCCAAAACTGAGATCCTTTTTTAAAGAGAATAACCATATTTCAAAATTAATTCACTACCCTAATCATACCGAAGTATTCAAGGATGTTAATATTACAGGAGGAATTAGTTACTTCTTATACGACATCAATTATGACGGCAATGCAAAAAACACGGAATTTATTATTATAAACAACAATGTATCCTCTTCTGAAATTAGGCCTTTATTCGAACCGGGAGTCGATATTGTATTTGCGAATAGTCAGCACTATGCAATTATGAAAAAGATTACTGACCATCCTGCTTTCTTGCCATTCAATAAAATAATAGGGGAATGGAATTCCTTTGGGATTGTCGGAAAAAAGACAGTGCTACTTCCTATTTCATCTGACACCTATTTCGACAACTCCATTCGTTTGCAGTGTGCTTATGAAGAGAACAGATATGTTTCAGAAGATAAAATTACAAAAAATATGGATATAGTTAAGTCTTGGAAAGTTTTCACATCCAAAGGAAATGGTGGTGCTGGAACATTATATGATGGTAAGCAAGTAAATATTATTGGGAAATCATATTTGGCCGAACCATTGAGTGCATGTACTGACTCCTTGATACCGGTTGGTAAATTTTCTACAAAGGCGGAAGCAGAATCGGTCCTAAAATATATGAAAACTAAGTTTTTGAGGTTTATGGTCGGAATATTAAAAGTTTCTCAAAATATATATCAAAATGTTTATAAACTAGTTCCAATGCAAGATTTCTCAAGTAAATCTGATATTGATTGGTCGCTTCCTGTATCAGATATTGATAAGCAGCTTTACAAAAAATACTCTTTGACTGAAGAGGAAGCACAATACATTGAAGATATTATTAAACCAATGGTGTAGGCATGGCAAATTTATTTGATATCATCAATCCTAATTTCTTTGGGGTACTAGCTGGAAGAAACAGAGTATCTAACTTTTTGTTGATTACAGAAGTATCTAGTTTTTTCGGTTCTCAAATTACTGTAGAGCGCAAAAGACTAATTGATTATATTGCTGAACAAATCAAGATAATGCATATTGAAGACGTTGGCGATGATGTGAATGAAGAATATTCATATGAGTTGTCTGGTCTCACAAATCAATATAATCAAAAGGCTACTATCTTTATCTCTTATCTAGAAAAAAGAGGATGGTTAGACAAAGACAGAAATCCTGACTTTGTAGATATTGTTTCAAGAACTGATGCTTTCTTAGAGATTTTTGATTCTTTAATGAAACTTATTCAAGAAGAAACGGATGCTAAAGAACAATCTACCTCTTTATTATCTTTATATAGAAACATAAGAACTTTTGATTATAAAAATGCAACATCTTCTGTGGAAAGCATTGAGATTGCTTCTAAAGAACTCGAAAAATCAATTCTTTCAATCAATTCCAAAATAAAGAGGTTTGTTGATAAAACCATGTCAGACTCTTCTTTGGACGAAAAAGAAATTCTTAAGAGATTGACTATTGATTATCAAAAGCTTTCTGCCTTTATTTCGTTCCATAATCTTTATACCAAGAATAATCCTAATAAATATCAAGTTGAAATAATCAATAAGATTTATAGTTTGCAAGAAGAAGACATAATGAATCAATTGATTGATGACTATTGTAAGACCAAAGGCCTTAATGTTGAGGATGAGTCAGAAAGGTTTAAAGCTAAACGATACATAGAAACTGTATTTGAAGAAGTGTTGTCTCAAATGGAGACGATTGAAAAATCACTTTCAGCTATTGCTGGTAGAAACTATTCTTATACATCCAGTTCTGTTGACAGAATTAATTTCAGACTTAATAACGAAAGAGATATCAAAGGTGATATCAATAATCTCTTGAAATCTATTAAACAGTCTTCGCTTGGAGATGAGTTTGAAATTGATTTTGATTTTTATTCGTTTGACCAGACTGATAACAAATCACTCTTTACTGCAAGGGCTTTGTCCAAGATTGCTCCTAAAGAAACACCGTTTGTCAAACACGAAGTTAATCCAGAGGCCTTAGCGAGAGCTAAAGAATTGATAAGACAAAGAGAAATGTATTCAATCCAGGCTGTTAATAAATTTGTTCTTGAACAGCTGGGTGAGAGAAATAAAATGTCTGCTAATGAGCTGTTCATAGACAATATTGAAAACTTTATTAAAATGATGCTCGTCCCTGTATATAGCACAAATAGCGGCTCCTCTTACACGGTTAATAAGTTAAAGGACAAAACATTTGATTGCTTAAGATACATTGTTGATGATTACGAAATTATTAAAAAGGAAGGAGAAACAAGATGACAAAAAGCGAAGCATTAAAACAGTTTAACGAAGAATATGGAAAATTAAAGGATTCTGAGAGAGAAATTTTTACCAAAATATCTTTAAAGCTTTTAGATGAAACATTTATTGTTCGCGAAAAAGAAAATGAACGCAAAGATTATACCAATGCAAAAGATCTTATTCCTTCCTTAAGACCTTATTTTGCGATTATGGATTTTGCTCTCAATCATGATGCTGAAAGAGGAATTATATTTATTAAAACTGAACTTGATAGCAATAGAGTCAGATTGAACAAACTTGAAACCGTTACAACATTAGTGCTTAGATCCATTGCTTACGATGAAAGCAGAAAAGCATCAATTAATTCACAAATTACAACGACAGTAAATCATATCGCTTCTGAAATCACCAAAACCGATATTTACAATTCCTTTGATGGAAGAAGCGTTGAATTTAGAAATGTGCTTAAAACATTGAGAAGATATAAACTCATTGATTTCAATGGTGATATTACTGTTGGAACAACGCCAATTATTATTTATAAGACCATTAGCTTGGTCGTTGATTCAACAAGTCTAGATGAACTTAATGAAAGATTAACTAAATACAAAGGAGTGTCAATAAATGAAGAAGATAAAGAAGCTGAGATTGATTAATTGGCATTTCTTTGAAGACCAAGAAATCAACTTCTCCGACATTAATGTCATTACTGGAGAAAATGGTACAGGCAAGTCAACCATTCTTGATGCCATCCATTATTTACAGAGTGGTGGAACATGTAAATTTAACATGGCCGCCAATACCCTTTCACACGGAAGAACTGTTGAGAACTATTTAAAGGCCAGAATCGGTGTTGAAAACAAAGAATTCTTAAGAGAACAATCTGACATAATTGGCCATATTGCTATGGAGTATTTTGACACTCTTTTAGGCAAAACATATATTCTTGGATGTGTAATCCAATTAGTTAGTAATCAATTATCATCTGTTGATTTTTATGAAATAAAAGGCGATAAATGGAACGATGCATTATTCTTTGCTGAGAATGGAAATGTTAGAAGCTTTGATAGCCTTTATCGTGAAGGACAAGCACAAAGATTAAACATCTCAAGAGTTGGTCAACCACGTTCAAGCCAAGTCGCTAGAGCCAAAGCTGTTAGAGATGCTCTTGGTGTTCCGGAGAAATATGACACCCTATTTGCTAAAGCAATGTCCTTTGAACCTCTTAATGATATCAATAGATTTGCTATCGATTTCTTGCTTCCTGAATTAGCAATTGACTTAACTACTATTAAGGGTTCTATGGATGACTATAGAGAACTTCAGGTTATTCTTCAAAACGAATTAAGGAGAAAAGAATTACTTGAACCTATATTCAATTACAAAGAACGCTATGAAACAGCTCTTAAGGAAAGAGATGCCTATGACTTGCTGTTGATTAAAGCCATAATGCAAATAGAAGATGAATCTATTAAGACGAATAGTCGCGAAATAGAAAAAGCTGAGTCTTTGATTAGATCAAATGAAACACTTATTAAAAAGCACGACAATGACAAATTGAAATATGAAATCGAAGCCAAACGTTTGGAAGATGATGAAGCTTATAACGCTTTAAAACACGCTAAGGAGCTTCAAAAAACAAATAAAGAAGAAATTGATAAGCTCCAGAAGGAAAACGACCTCTGGATGTCTTTAATCGATAAAGAATCCACTCTTGCGAATAAACTTGGTACGTCTCTTGATTTATCTAAGGTAATTGAAAGAAAAAATTATCAAGATTATCTTTCAGTTCTGTTGAAATATAAAGACAGAATTAATGACATAGATTCGAAGAACGAAGAAGAATGGAAAGCGGCTAGTATCGAATCAAAGAAGCTTGAAGATGATATACGCAAACTTGATAAAGAGATTAAGAATCTTGAAACTGGATCATATGATTATCCACCATATGTTAATGGCCTCATTGATAGTATTAAGCAGGAGATACTTAATAAAAAGGGTGTTTCTAATCCTCAGACATTACCTCTTTGCAATTTATTAGAAATTGTTGACGATGAATGGCGCTATGCCGTTGAGGGATACTTAGATAGAAGCAGATTCGATTTGTTTATTGGCAAAAGAGAATTCATTAATATTGCCAAAGAATGTTTTGATAAGAATCCTAAATTAAAAGAGTATTTTGGTGTTGGTGTTATAACATCATTCCCAACCAAACAGGAATTGAATCCAAATTCCTTAGCTAGCAAGGTCCAAGCCGTTAGGTTTGATGAAGCAAAGAAAACATATGTTGAACTTGCAGAACCTACAAATTATTTGCGCTTCTTATTGAATGATATTTTATGTGTTAATTCGACCAACGATTTTGTTGAAGGCAAACGTGCGATAACCAAAGAAGGCATATATTTTGATGGTCACACCGTAAGACACGTTAACAAGGAATCTGGCTTAAAATCATACATTGGTCAAGAATCCATCAAACTTCGTTTGGAAGATGCTAAAAAAGAAAGTAAACGATTGTCTAGTGATAAGTCTTCTTTTGATAAGACTATCTCTGCTTGTAATACTTTAAGGTTAAGAATAAAAGAATCTGCCGTTGAAAAATTACGTGAGTATGACAATTTATGGGAGCAAGAAGCCAGATTAGCCAAAAACAAGAAAGATATCGAAAAACAAATAAGCGATTTAGTAAGTGGCAACGATGATCTTTTGAATAGAAGTGAAACTATTACTAGATATAAGTCTATGGCACTCAAAGAAGGCGGCGAGTCAAGCAAATTGGTTTCTGATAACAAGAAACTATCTACCAGCATTGGCGAAAGAAACAATGCGAACAAAACCTCTCTTGAAAAAATTAAAGAGGAGGGAGAAGAGTTTGAAACCAAACTTTCAGGTTGCCTAGAAAAGAATCCTGATATTAAAGATGTGTTTGAAACGTTATCTGATAATCTCGAAGGAAAAAAACTCTATGATATGGCTTTCCAACGTTATGGGACCGCATCAGCTCAGATTAAAAACTATGAGCAAGTTATTTCGAAGGCTATGTCTGATTACTGCCATTTCTATCCTAATGAGTTAAAACCAGAAATCGATAATTATCTTGCCTTTATTAAGAGATATAACAAAATTGTTAATGACGAATTAGCAAAATTAGAGCCAGATGTTGAAAAGGCACGCGAGAGATCTGTTCAAGAACTTCGTGAGCACTTTATTTCGAAAATTAGAAACGCTATTACCAACGCGAAGATTGATATTAACGAATTAAACAGAGTTCTTAGAAAGCATCCATTTGGAACAGATAATGAAGTATTTGAATTCTATACTCAAAGAAGTAAAGATTTGTTACTTTCTGGCGTTTATCGTATTGCGATGGATACAAATCAGGACACTGTAGAAAACAATATATTAACTGAAGATTTGGATGAGACCAGTCAAGAAACAATGAAGAAGGTCTTTGAAGTTTTATCTACAAATGAAGATGATAATGACTTTAAAAAGCTAAGAAAAGAATTATTGGATTACCGTAATTATTTGAATTATGACATTAAAATCAACATCAATAATTCCGCTGATACGTTGTTTTATAGTAAGAACCAAGATTCCAAATCTGGAGGCGAAACACAAACGCCATTTTATGCTCTTATTGCTGGTGCATTCCAAAGTGTCGTTAGTCTACCAGAGAAAAATAAATTATCACCATGTTCATTGGTTGTTTTTGATGAAGCATTCAACAACATGGACGGTGAAAGAATTAAACAAATGTTGGAGTTTTACAAGGAATTAAATATTCAGCTTATTATTTCAGTTCCATCGTCTAGATTTGGGTATATTTCCCCATTTGCAGATAATATTATCTCTCTTGCAAAGGCTGACAATAATGTTGCTGTCTTTGAAACAATAGCGAAAGAGGAAAGATAATGAGTCTAGAATTTGAAATTTTAAACGTACTTATTGATTCTTACGAGAGAAGTAAGGTTTCTAAAGGACAAAATAAAGTCCATAAGGATATAAAACTCGATATTACTCACAGCGTCTTTGAAAAACACAGGAACAACGATAATGGAGAACTTGACTTAGCAATTCAGCTCATAGAAAAAAATGGATATGCCAAGGCAATTTACACAAGAAACGGTCAATTTCAGTGTTTTGCTTTAAATTTGGATGAATCATCTATTGATAGACTCTATAAACATATTAAAAGAATAAACCCAAAAAACGTGATAGAAAGATACAAAGAACTGTTTTTCGAAAAACAAAATGGTTGCCAAATAGTTCACGATTTTTCTAGTAGAATGATTGAATTATTGGATGAAAAGAAATTATCATCAGTTCACCAGTATGTTTCTTCTGAAGAAGATATAAATGACATATGCAAAGCCATTGAGTCTATGTCTCTTTTAGAAGAAGATGTCCAAGAAAGAATTTTTTGTGCAAAACTTTTTGCTGACTCAAAAAGATTCAATGATTTACGTGGCAAGATCACAAGGGTAATAAGAGATTTTTCCGAAGAGCCGTTTGATGATGAGGATGATGTTATTGCAATGATGGGTGTGTTAAAGAATACCGCTTACGCCTTTATCAAAGGCAATATAGTAATAAGATTGAATAATCAAACGATTGATTTGGGTAAATATGGAGAACCGCTTGCTTTGTCTGACTCGGCTATAGAAAAAATCGAAATAGTGGAGATCCCTTGTAATAAACTATTTACTATTGAAAACCTCACATCATTTGATGTTTTTGATGCTAAAGATTCTGTTGCTGTTTATCTTGCTGGGTACCATAACAGAACAAAAAGAAAACTGATTGAGAAAATACATGAAATTGCTCCGCAGTTGGACTACTACCATTATGGAGATATCGATGCTGGTGGCTTTTACATTTTGAATCATCTTAGGGAAAAGACGAATATTGTTTTTAAACCATATAAAATGGGAATCAATGAACTAATAAAATTTAAATCGTCATGCAAACCCTTAACCAAAAACGACATTAAGCGTCTGGAAAAAATGTCTTCCCTTAAATCATTTAGTGAATTTGCAAACATGATTGAATACATGTTAGAAAACAACATTAAACTAGAGCAAGAAGCTTTAGAATAGCATTAAAGGAAAAGCAAAAATGAGTGAGCATCTTGAGCATTTTCCTATAAACGATGGGGCATACGGATTCTATTTCCAAAAAGCATTCGAATTACTTGATAATTGTTCTTTTGAGAATCTTTCAATTATAGATTTAATTCAACTATATGTTGTCAAAAAATATGAAGATGATTATGAGCGTTTATCAGAGGTTAGGAAACAAATAATTGATAAAAACCGTAAAAAGTTTCAGAGAATTAAAACTGAATTGAATATATATTTCAAAAAACTGAATGATTCTGTTTTCGAACGCGATATATCAATTTTAAGAAAAGAAAAGCACATATTAACTCATGATTATTTAGATGCAGTTAACGAGTACTTTAAGTTTGTTTCTATTACATTCGCATCTATAAAAAACGCCTTAGACAATCATAATCTTCCACTATATCATTTGCTATATCAGCGTAATATTTGTGTGGCATTTGAACGTGGAATAAAGGAATACATTTTAAGCAACAATAATTCAATCGAATTATTTGTTTCTGAATATGATGAAAATTCTTTGCATGGTTCGAGGCATCATTATTCCTTACCCAAATTAACGGAGCAAGAAATTGATTTGCTTATTGATAATTATTTGTCCTATCAATTTGCGAATTTTAATATTATTAAATGCTTGATTTATCATAAAAATAGCAAAGACACATATTTCATTAGTCCTCTTTCAAAAACAAAACTCAAAAAGAGGTTTAAAGAAATGGAAGATGAATTGATGAATAATCATTCGGTTAAAATAAGCGATTACGAAATTAGAATTGACCCATCTCAAGATGTTCCTACAATCTATAAACAAGAAGCTGCCCATACACTTCTTTCATACAGTGGCAAATGGATTAATGAAAACACTGATTATCCAACCTTATTAAATAACCTTATTTATGTTTTTGGACTAGTTGATTTAGATTTTAGATTCGGATGTTTACCACGAAAGAATGGCGATTCCATGCTAACAGACATTTTTGAATCTAAAAACAAAGACGAATATGGGAATATGGTTTTTAGCAGTGTTGATGGAACTATTAATACATCGTTTGTTGCTTATTATCAATATCTTGAAAGAAAAGGAATCCATCTTGAGACCATTTTTGAATGGTTTTCCAAAGATTATTTAGAGAGTGAATTTAATTTGAAAGGCTTTGAGATTTCTCTGCCTGTTTCAGAAGGTAATTATTATTTGAAATGTAAAAATATTTTTAGTGAAATTGATAAATTCTTGAAGTCTTACATGGTATATCAAAAATATGGAAGAATTGAATCTGACATTTACGAAGAAGAAACGCTATGCAAATATCAATTCCTTAAATCTTTAAATGGTGACAAGTATTTTTATATCAACATAGACTCTGAAGTATCGACAATATTGTTTTATTTATTCAACAATCAATCAATGCTCCAGTACATTAGTACGGATGTAAAGGATAAAACATTTTTTAAGTTGGTTGAGTCACGACACCCAAAATATGATGATTTTCAAGAATATAACAAACATAAGTTAGATTATCTTCTAGATAAAAAAATGATATTTTTAGATGAAGTTAAGAGAATTTACTTTGTCGACAATGAAATGATCTTTTTACTCAAGGAGCTGTATTTTAATAAGTTTATTGATGCTAGACATTTGGAAAAATATACGGAAGCTATTCAAAAATTGATTCAAAACAAATATATCATTGGAGACGATTCTCTCTTCTCTAAGTATGAGGCGGATTATCTCAATTATTACTTGAACAACAGTCAATTCACTAATGCATTGGCACTAAGAAACAATTATGAACATCCTGGAAAACTAGAAAGAACAGAAAACGAAATGTACCATGATTATGTAAAGGGATTAAAAATATTTGCTTTAATAGCAATTAAAGTCAACGATGAACTTTGCATTAGATTTCCAGAAATCAAAGGTTAATCAAGAAAAAGGGTTTATTAAGAAAAATAATTAGAACCGCCACAAGACCAATTAGAGTTGGCTGCTAAATTTTTACAACAGTTAATAGGGAAAATTGAAATAATAGAAGAAAATAAATGATATAAAACTCTTAATCAAAAACTCTATATCAGGTTATTATTCATAACAATTGGTTGGATATTTTTAAATTAAAAAGTAGCATTTGCTTGAAAATATGTTTCTTCAATAGTCACACCACCTAAAAAGTTCACTCATAGCGGGAAAAACACGTGAATATCAATAGTCTCCACCCTCAATTTATAGAGCAATTCAACAATGTGTAGGCACCCTGCGCCAAGGAATATGACATATTTAAAAAACAGGAGTGGCTTAAGCCACTTTTTCTTTCCTCTTCTCCACCCACCTATAAATAGATGTTTTCTAATAGATAAGTTAGGAAGGCTAAAAGAATGATAACCGCTAACACAGTTAAATGAAACAAAGAACCAAACTTTGGTTCATTTATTTCGCTTTGAAGAAAATGAATGAATTCTTCCATCTACGATAAATTTTATTATATTTATAATCGTGATAGAATAATTAACGCTTATGGAAAAAGTTGATAAGCCAATAGTGAACGCTAGAAAGATTAACAAGATGAGATTCATCTCAGGAATCATCATTTGTTCATTAGTCATCTTAGTGACTTTTGTTTCTTTAACTCTTAATCTAGCCAATTACTATAGTGAAGATGGTTCAGGTAATGGAGTAAGTACATTAAAAATGTTTACAACCATCTCTAATATCATCGCTGCTTTTGCTGCTTCTATGTGTTTACCTTTCCAAATCGATGGATTAAGAAAAGATCGATATAGGCTTCCTAGCTGGATTGTTATTGTCATGTATGTCGGAGCGGTAGGAGTGTTCCTTACTTTCTTTGTGGCGATGACTCTTATTTCTATGTACCAAGGGTTTGTTAAAACAATGTTTTTAAAATCAAACCTTTATATGCATACGATTAGTCCAATACTAATTACATCACTATTTGTCTTAGTGGTTTCTGACACAAAGATTAAATTCTCTTATTCTTTTATCTCAGTTATACCAGTTGTCTTATATATGATTTTATATTTCATCATGGTCTTTGTTTTAAAGGTCTGGAAAGATCATTACTACACAGATGCATTTATCCCTTGGCCGGTATCTTTATTACTGATAGTCTCTATTAGTTTTGGAATATGTCAACTCTTAAGAGTGTTACATAACTTAACTAATAAATACGTTACTAGAAATATCGTTAGATATTATAAATTATCAGATGATTTTAATTT
>AUXO017876249.1_pt1 | contig 16997 bp, 15 predicted proteins | sample 768731 | NCBI WGS metagenome assembly AUXO01 (sample SAMN02715735, study PRJNA202380) | gut metagenome | biome: sheep rumen | host: Ovis aries | place: New Zealand: Palmerston North
GCAGTAGCAGGAACCGGCTATGTCGGTATGAGTATCGCCACATTGTTGGCACAACACAACCACGTAACAGCAGTAGATGTAATCCCTGAGAAGGTGGAAAAAATCAATAAGAAGATTTCTCCTATTCAGGATGATTATATCGAGAAGTATTTGACTGAGAAAGAACTAGATCTTACAGCCACACTCGATGGTGCAGTAGCCTATAGGGGTGCTGACTATGTGGTGATTGCTGCCCCCACGAACTATGACCCACAAAAGAACTTCTTCGATACCCATCATATCGAGGATGTGATAGATTTGGTTTTGAGCGTAAATCCTGATGCAGTAATGGTTATTAAGAGTACCATCCCTGTGGGATATTGCCGATCACTTTACGTGAAGTACGCTTTGAAGTTCTTGACAGACCCAGAACTGAAGGGTAAGAAGTTCAACCTGCTCTTTTCACCAGAGTTCCTTCGCGAGAGTAAAGCTCTGTATGACAACCTGTACCCCAGTCGTATCATCGTGGGCTATCCAAAGATACTGCCAGCTGACCGCAATAAGAAATGGGATGAGGAGAATGCTGCCATCACAGCCATTGGCAATCCAGAAGCAGAAGAAAAGGCCAAGACCTTTGCCTCTCTACTTCTCGAAGGTGCCATCGGCCCCAGCAAAGATGCACAGCCCTCACTTGAAACCTCAAACCTGAATCTTGAAACCGACAAGGGCATCCCTTGTCTCCTGATGGGAATGACAGAAGCCGAAGCTGTTAAGCTCTTTGCTAACACCTATTTGGCCCTGCGTGTATCTTATTTCAACGAGCTCGACACCTATGCAGAAGTGAAGGGACTCGATTCTCAAGCTATTATCTCTGGTGTTGGCCTTGATCCACGTATTGGCACTCACTATAATAACCCATCATTCGGTTATGGAGGCTATTGTCTGCCAAAGGACACCAAGCAGTTGCTTGCCAACTACGCAGATGTGCCACAGAATATGATGACAGCTATTGTGGAAAGTAATCGCACCCGTAAGGACTTCATTGCTGATGAAGTGCTTCGTAAGGCTGGCTATTACGATGGTAACAGTCAGTGGGATGCCCATCGTGAGCAGAAGTGTGTGATTGGTGTCTATCGCCTGACTATGAAGAGCAATTCAGATAACTTCCGCCAGAGTGCCATTCAAGGCATTATGAAGCGCATCAAGGCCAAGGGTGCCGATGTAATTATTTATGAACCTACTATTCCCGACGGAGAATCCTTCTTTGGCTCACAGGTTGTTAACGACCTCACTAAGTTCAAGGCTCAAAGCAAGGCTATTATTGCCAACCGCTATGATAGCTGTCTTGACGATGTAATAGAGAAAGTATATACGAGAGATATATTTAAGAGAGATTAACTATGTTGGCTTTTTTGAAGTATGTTTGGCGTTGGTGGTACTCTAAAAAAATGTTGCGTAAAAATGTAAAAGTATCTCCAAAATCTATATTTAATCGGAATACGATATTTGAAGGAAATAATGTAATTGCGAGAAATGTTATGATTGGCAACACACATATAGGTCGTAACACATATATAGGTCGTGATTCATATCTTCCAAATTGTTTTATAGGTCGCTTTTGCTCAATCTCTACTAATGTGAAGTTGGTGTCGGATACTCATCCGTCTTCTGTTTTTGTTTCAACATGCCCTTCGTTTTTTAGTACCCTAAAACAAAATGGCCAGACATTTGTGATGGAAAATAAATTTAATGAACGTTTAAGGATTGACGGTTATAGTCTGAAGGTGGGTAATGATGTGTGGATTGGCGCAAATGTTATTATTAAAGGAGGAATTACTATTGGTGATGGTGCAATTGTCGCGATGGGGGCTGTTGTGAATAATGATGTACCCCCTTATGCAATAGTAGGTGGAGTCCCGGCAAAGATATTAAAATATCGTTTTACGGAGAAACAAATAGAGCAGTTAGAGAGCATTCAGTGGTGGGAAAAGCCAGATAAGTGGTTGCAATCTCATGCTGTCGAATTTGAAAATATTGAATTGTTTCTAGAAAGAAATTAATTTATGAATATTGCCATTGTTGCGGTTGCATATAACCGTTGTGATTCTTTATCGCGTCTGCTAAAGTCACTTGAAAATGCATATTACGATAGTTTAGTGACACTCATCATCAGTGTTGATAAGAGTAACACAGACATTGTAGAAAAATTTGCTGATAACTACGTTTGGGCTCATGGGGAGAAAATTGTTGATAAGCACAGAGAGAATCTAGGCTTACGCTCTCATATGATGAGTCTGGGTAAGTGGTTCGAACGTTTCGATGCTATTGTAGTTTTGGAAGATGATATTGTCGTGTCTCCAAATTTTTATGCATATACGTATCAAGCAGTTGAAAAGTATTATGAATGTCCTGAAATTGCAGGTATAAGTTTATATGGATTTAGTGTTAACTATCAAACTGGCAAGCCATTCGTTCCGTTTAAAGATGAGCATGATGCATATTTTATGAATTGTGCTATGTCGTGGGGGGAGGTCTGGATGCGAAACTCCTGGACCCGTTTCTATGAGTGGTATCTTTGCCATCAAGATTTTCCTGTAGAACTTCACCTTCCTAAATCCATCTGTCTCTGGAATAAAAAGTCATGGTTAAAGTATCATACGCGTTACTGTATAGAGGAGAATAAGTTTTTTGTCTTTCCGTATATATCCCTTTCAACAAATTATGGAGACGTGGGAGAACATAATAAAGGCAACAATTCGGTTTTTCAGGTTATCTTACAAGAAGGAATAAAGCATAATTATGATTTTCCTGAAATGGGGGGAGCTGCAACATACTATGATGGCTTCTTTGAAAATATTGAACTTTATAATAAGCTTGGATTTACTTGTGAAGATTTGTGCATAGATTTACAGGGAGAGCAAAGCAATAGATTGAAGAGACGATATTGGTTAACAACGTCAGTAGCAAATTATAAGCCTATAAAAACATATGGCTTGTCATTTAGACCAATTGAGAAAAATATTTTCGTGGAGAATCCAGGGTGTGATATTTTTTTATACGACACAAAGCAATCAATTAAGAATAAAAAAACAGACAACAAAAAACATTATTTGTTTTCATTGTATTTAAATAGTAGCGTTCCATTTTTAAGAAACTATGGCTGGAAACAAATTTTTGTTGATATGTTCAGTTTTTATTCCTCATTATTAAAAAGCAAAATAAAAAGTTTTAATAAATAATGGAGAATCACTCAAAGAATGCAAGCAGAATAGCAACTAATACAATCATTCTTTATTTCCGAATGATTGTGATGGTTATTGTAGGCCTTTTTACATCTAGAGTTATACTAGATTCATTGGGTGTTGAGGATTACGGTATCTATTCTTTGGTTGGTGGTTTTGTGACGATGTTTAATATTTTTAGGGCTGGGCTTCTCTCTGCTACCCAGAGGTTTATCACCTATGATTTGGGAAGGGGAGATGCAAAAGAGCTCTCGAAGACTTTCTCGACGACTATAATCATTTTCCTTTTTATATCGATCATTATTATAATTCTTTCCGAATCTGTAGGCATCTGGTTTATAAACAATAAACTTGTTATACCTCATGATAGATTATATGCGGCGCATTGGGTTTTCCAGTTCTCAGTATTAACTCTTGTACTAGGTATAATTAGTTATCCATACAATGCTTTGATAGTTGCTCATGAAAAAATGTCTGCGTTCGCCTACATAGCTATTTTTGAAGTATTGGCCAAGTTGGGGGTTGCTTATTTGATATATATAGTTAGTTCTGATAAATTAATTATATATGCCGCTTTAATTTGTGGTGTTCAATTGATAATTCGCTTTTTATACGCATGGTATTGTAAACGTCATTTTAAAGAATCAAAAATCATTTGGTATATTGATTGGGAAAAGATAAAAGGTATTTTCGGATTTACAGGTTGGGCAATGTTTGGGGCCCTTGCTTCGCTTGGTTTTACACAAGGCCTAAACGTATTACTAGGTATGTTCTTTTCTCCAGTTGTTAATGCAGCACGAGGTATTGCAGTTACGGTTCAAGGGTTTATAAATACCTTAGTTACAAATTTCCAAACTGCAATTAATCCTCAAATTATAAAATCTTATGCCAATCGAAATCATGAATACCTCGAAAAATTGATATTTTCAAGTGCCAAACTATCTTTTTATCTTTTGTTTTTTATAACACTCCCAATATATTTGGAGGCTGACATGGTCTTAAATATTTGGTTAAAGGAAGTGCCTGATTATTCAGTTGTCTTTTTTCGTCTAATTATTATAACTACAATGATTGACGCAATATCCAATTCAATTATGACATCAGTTGAGGCGACTGGCAATATAAAAAAATATCAAATGATAGTTGGAGGTATATTATTAATGATTGTGCCTATTGCATATGTTGTGCTACGGTTAGGGTTCCCACCAGAATCAGTTTTTATAGTACATATTACAGTGGCAATAATAGCTTTTTGTTTTCGACTGTTCTTGGGTAGTAAAATAGTTGGTTTTTCTAAATTCGCTTATATAAGGAAAGTACTTCTGCCGATTTCTTTGGTTACAATCACAGCGTCAGTTTTACCAATACTCTTATGGTATAATTTGCCTAATACTTTTTTTAGATTATTATTAGTAGGTAGTATTTCGGTATTTTGTGTTGCCAGCACTATCTGGCTCTTTGGGGTTGATGGGTCGGAGAAAAAACTAGTAAACGACAAGTTGGAAGGTATCAAAAGTAAGTTCAGTAAACATGATTAATATAGAGGATAAACACGATTGTTGTGGTTGTACGGCATGTGTGGAGAAATGCCCAACCAATTGTATTTCTATGCAAGTGGATGAAGAAGGCTTCTTCTATCCTCAAATAGATGAAACGAAGTGTATTCAATGTAATTTATGTGAAAGAGTTTGCCCTGTTAAAAATCAGAGAGTATCCTCGTTGCCTGTTGTTGTTTACGCAGCCAAGCATAAAGATGATGGTGTTGTCACGGTAAGTTCTTCTGGTGGTGTATTTACAGCTCTTGCCACCAATGTTTTAAAGAAAGGTGGAGTCGTCTTTGGAGCATCCTTTAATGAAAAATGGGATGTGGTATTGACTTTTACAGAGACAATAGCTGGTTTGAAGGCTTTTCAAGGAAGTAAGTATGTACAATGTGCTGTTGGTAATAGTTATAAAGAGGCAGAAGACTTTTTAAAAAAGGGGCGTACGGTTCTATTTTCCGGAACTCCTTGCCAGATATCAGGGCTAAATTTTTTTTTACGTAATGAATATAAAAATCTAATCACTGTTTCTGTCATTTGTCATGGAGTTCCAAGCCCAGGAATATGGAATGAATATAAGAAACAAATACCGGCAAAGCTGGTCGCTGGAAAAAAAACAATTTTGCCAAGTCTGAAGTCTTTGCCTGTGATTACGAGTATAAATTGTAGAGATAAGACTGATGGCTGGAAAAAATATAGTTTTTCTGTCACGGGTTCAGCCGTTCTAAGGGAGTCTAAAAAAACTGTTTCATCACCAGTGGTTTTCTTTTTTCGTGAGTATTATAAGGATAATATTTATTTAAGGGGCTTCCTTGATAATTTATATTTAAGACCTTCATGCTACCAATGCCCAGCCAGAAAGGGTAAAAGCGGAGCAGATATCCAACTTGGCGATTATTGGGGGGTAAAAAGACGCACGCCTAATTTTTACGATCCTAATGGAGTAAGCCTTGTACTAATATATACGGAGAAAGGATGTCATATATTTAATGAGTTAGATGTGTTTAAAACAGAGATAAGTTATGATGATGTCATGGATTGTAATCCAAATGTTGAAAGGGATGAAATTGAACCTTTGATAAGAACTGCTTTTTACAAGAGATATAATCAGTTAGGTTTTAAGGCAATACCAGAGTATTGTGACAAAATAGAGGGCCGTGACTTAAAATGGCACATAAAAAAATATTTGTCCAACATAATACATAATTTAAAGAAATAAAATGAAAATAGGTGTTTTTACCCATCCACTAGATTATAATTATGGTTGTTTGTTACAAGCTTTTGCCCTTCAAACAACTCTAAAAAGATTTGGACATGAGGTCATTACAATTAATAGATTTACGGATACGTCAGAACCATTACTTCAACATATTCGGAGCTGGCTATATCGTTTGTATTCTAAATTCTTTAGAGGTAGGAGCGTTTCTATATTATGGAATCCCAACTTGTCATTAAAGGATATTGAACTATTAAGTAAAAACACTTCTCGGTTTGTTAAGAGAAACATTGTAAATACGGGGCCAGTTTTTGTGAAAAACTTGCCTATGGTTGATGAGAAGTATAAGTTTGACGCATACGTAGTAGGTAGTGATCAAGTGTGGTTGCCACATTTTTGCCCTGCATCATTCTTGGATTTCGTTAAAAGACCAGGGGTAAAAAAAATGTTCTATGCAGCATCTGCAGGGAGACAATCTTTTGCAGACTTTCCTGCATTAGTTCCTATATGCAAGGATCTAGTTAAATCTTTTAGCGGTGTTTCTGTAAGAGAAACGGGATTAATTCAAATTGCCAAAGATTACTTAGATGTCGAGGCAGAACAGGTTTTAGATCCAACTCTTCTTCTTGATAGTACGGACTATTTAGATGCCTGTACAGAACAAGACTGTGGAACTCCTGTTATATTCACATATATTTTGGATAAATCAGGAGAGAAGAAAAAAATAGTTGAGGCGATAAAAAACAAGTTTAATTTGGAAGTAGTTTCTGGAACAGTAGAGCATGACTATAGAAAAGGTTGTGGGATGAAGATTGAAGATTGTATTTATCCCTCAGTAGATTACTGGATACATAATTTAAATAGAGCTAGATTTGTTGTAACAGACTCATTCCATGGTTCGTGTATGTCAATAGTTTTTCGTAAGCCATTTGTTGTTATTGGAAATGTTGGTCGGGGGATAGAACGAATGAAATCGTTACTCCAACTTTTTGAAATGGAGGACCGTCTCATTTTTAATGCTTCGGATTTAAAAGATAATGAGTTAGATGAAGAATTAGATAATCCAAGGATTAATAAAATTCTTCAAGAACAAAAAGAAAAATCTCTAACTTTCATAAATACCCATTTGTCATGATGAAAGTCTTGTTTCATGCATATAATTGTTGCTTCCAGAATGTTTCTGGTGGAGTCCAAGTTCGTATAGAGGAAATAAAGAAATTACTGGAATCAAATGGTATAACAGTAGATTATTTTTCTCCACATCAAACTAAAATAAAAGACTATGACATATTGCATGTTTTTATGCTAAATACAGAAACATTACAATTGATTTCTTTTGCAAAATCTGTCGGAGTGAAGGTTGTTTTGTCTTCAATAGTAAGTATTAAAGGAGGAAATACAATCGCTTTCTGGTGCAGGTTTCCTATTATTCCCACAATTTTTCGACAGAAATATTCAATAGTTCAGAAGTGCGATGCAATTATTTCAGAAACCCCTGCGGAGGCAAAATTCATACATAAATATTATAAAGCATCATTTCAAAAACTTAACGTAATTCCTAATGGTGTTGAGGAATTAGGAGATGGTACTAATGAGATATTTGATTTGTTAGGGAAAGTTAACCCATATGCTTTAATTGTGGGGCGTTTTGACGAGAATAAGAATCAACTGAACGTGATAAGAGCATTACGTGGGGCAAATTATGATGTTGTTTTTATAGGTGGCGTAGGTATTAATGGTCCTACAATTTATTATAATCAATGTGTAAAAGCAGCGGAAGGATATTCAAATATTCATTTCTTGGGTTGGCTTCCATCAAATTCAAAAGAACTTAATTCGGCCTATAAAAATGCCCATGCCGTTCTGCTCCCTTCTCATCATGAGACTTTTGGCTTGGTGGCAACTGAAGGCGCAATGTCAGGGGCGCATGTTTGCTTGTCAAAAACTATTGCATTAAATAGTTTTGATGTATTTGATAAGAATAAATCATTTGATCCTGACGATATTCATGAGATACGTAGAGTAGTAGATAAAGTAATGTCTATACCTAAGGGTGAGGATTTGAAGGTTGCTGTTAAGCAGGCCTTTTCATGGAATACGATTGTTAAGCAACATATAGAAATTTATAATAAACTATTAAATGAGTAATCATTTTGTTAAAAACTTCGTTATTAAAGCTATCAAAACGTTCTACAAAATAAAGAAAGAAGTCAGATGGCTTATACAGATAAAGTATTGGAGAAAAAGATTATCTCCGATTTCGTCAATAGAGTTAGATTGTGCTTCTAAATTTTTGATTTTGGCACCTCATGCCGATGATGAATGGATTGGTTGTAGCCAAATCATTTCAAATTATAAAAACGTGACGATACTCAATATGGATATGAGAGGTGAAGATTCTAAAGAGACTCATGAGTTACGATATCAAGAGATGATGGCTATCGCAAAAGAATATAAAACTTGTTTCAAAACTTTATCAGGTGACAAAATTAGCTCCTTAAAGACTTTGTTGGAAAAGGAGAGTTATGACTATGTGTGTTTGCCTTATTATTTTGATTGGCATCCTGAGCATATTGAAGTTATGAATATTTTGAGGGAATCTATTTGCAATATAAACAAGAATCTTTCTATATTAATGTACCAGGTCTCTTTGCCTATTTGCCAAGACGCTGTGAACTTCTATATTCCAATGGAGAAATGTTCCTTCAAAAAGAAATGGTTTGTTTTTAGAAGGAATTATAGGACTCAGAGCAATTTCCCGTATAAGAGATTTATGGCTAACGAACGTATAAATGGAGCGCTATCAAAAACCTATGCTGCTGAAGTTTATCGTTTTGCTAGTCTGAATCAATGGCTATTGGAATTAAAAAATGGCTTATTGACAGAAAGCGAAGTGAGTAAAGTTATAACAGGGCTACAGAATATTACGACAACTCGAAATTATCTTTCGACTATTTTAATGAATAAAAATATTAAAGATGAATAGACCTACTGAATTGCTATTAAATTTATTCCGTTACAAAGTTTATCCGGTTGTCTCTAGAAAAAAGATGGAGCCAACAATTTCATATATAAATGATAGGATAAAGGTTCGTGAAATGATAAAAGAGCTGCTATTGTCAGATACCCCTTGTATGATTGCAAGATATGGAGCATATGAAGTCAATACCGCAATTAATTATGTTGATATAAAGGAAGGGGAAAGGTCAGTGGTTAAGTACATCAAAGGCGAATGTGGTGCATGGTGGTGGAGACCTGGCAATTTGGAACAATTGAAGACAAACGCAGGATTCTTCCCATTACGAGAAAAATACCTTGAGAAGTACGCACAGCTACTAATCGAGGATACAGCTTATTTAGATTTGTTAGGAGTTACTCCTATTACAGGGAAAGCTCCAGTCTTTAAAGAAAAATGTCCTCGAGTTCGCTTGGGGTATCTGGAACCAGATTATTTTACTGAAAATGCATCTGAAGAATGGACAGCTTGTTTGAAAGGGAAAAAAGTTATGGTAGTCCATCCTTTTTCCAGTACAATAGAATCACAGTATAAAAAACGTAGTATGCTATTTCCTGATAAACAGTTCTTGCCTGATTTTGAACTTTATACCGTAAAGGCTGTTCAGTCGTTAGGTGGCGATTCGGATTTTAATTCATGGTTTGATGCTCTTTCTTACATGGAAAAGGAAATGGATAAAGTGGACTATGATATCGCAATCATAGGATGCGGGGCGTATGGTTTCCATTTAGCTGCTCATGCAAAAAGAAAAGGGCATAAAGCAATCCATCTGGGTGGTGCAACTCAAATATTGTTTGGGGTTAAAGGTAAAAGATGGGAAGAGAGGGACGATTTTAAAGTATTGTTCAATGATAATTGGTGTCGTCCAAGAGAAGAAGATCGCCCAAAGGGGGCAGACAAAGTAGAAAAAGGGTGTTATTGGTAACAGTTATTTTTGAAGGCAATGTTGAAATTAAAAAATAAGGGTAGTTATTTTTGGTGGACAATACTAGTCTTAATGGTATGGGGTGGACTCCTTATGAATTGGGTTAGTGCTGTTTCCTTAAAATTACCTATAATTAGTGGTATCTCTGGGATTATTGTACCTTGTATATTTTGCTATGCGATTATTAAATCTAGTAAATTTTGGCTTAATAATCTCAAAAAGCATGACGTCTTGCTTTTTGTTCTGATGGAAGCAATTGCACTGGCGAATGTTGTTGTTTACCTCAATAATTCTAATTATTTGGACTATTTTTCAGATTTTGTTATTGTTGTAATTCCGTGTTTCCTAATTGGAACAAAATTGAAGATTGAAGAATGTGAAAAATACTTTTATTACATATCAGTATTATCGATTATCATACAATCTTTATATATTATGTGGTATGGAGCTCGAACTTCGGAATTGGGTGAAGGTAGAGAAACCATGGATGTGGCTTATAGAACACTTCCTTATGTTTTATATGTTACATGGCAGACCTTGAAAAATCTTAAACTTATTAACTTGGCAATTGCAGCTCTGGGAATTTTCTTCCTCATTTCATTGGGGTCGAGAGGTCCTTTATTATGTGTGTTGACATTTGTCTTTTTGTATCTTTTATTTGTTAGGCTAAGGTTATCTGTATGGTCAAATATTGGAATCTCAGGTCTGGCTATCATTTTGTATTTACAATTTGATTCTCTATTAAATTTTACAAACCAGTTGGTTGCCCAAATGGGATTGAGTACTCGCATATTCACATTAATGGAAAACTCAGCCTTGGCTGATGATTCAGGGCGTCAATTTATTCAACAGAAATTGATGGCTGCTATGGATATTTCTCCTATTTTTGGTTATGGGCTTGCTGGGGATCAGAGTATAGCAGGTGCATATGCTCATAATTTTGCCTTGGAAGTTATTGTCTCTTTCGGATGGATAATTGGAGTATTATTATTGTTGCTAATAACAGTAACGTTAATTAAATCATTCTTAAGTACCACAAATGAATCAGAAAAAGGATTTTGGCTTGTATTGTTATGTTGTGGTGTGGTGAAGTTGTTTTTGTCTTCAACATTTCTCCAAGAATCATATCTGTTTCTACTGCTTGGATACTGTAGCCAAATGATAAATAAAAAGAGGATTACTGCTAAGAGTAATATACAAAGTGATAATCAGCTAGAAGTTAGAGTGGGGTGACAGATATGTATTGAATTGGTTTTTGTAACAAAAAAACAACAAAATGAATATAGCAATCTTGATGACTTGTCATAATCGATGCAAGCAGACCGTGGCATGTGTGCAGAGCTTAAATACGGCTTTGGATCGTTATAACAAGAAAGGAGTAAATATTGTTTTTCCCGAAATATATCTAACAGATGACGGTTGTACGGATGGTACAGCTGAATCTGTTCGGAATATCCTACCAGACAAAAAAACACTTCATGTTCTGAAAGGTGATGGAAATCTTTTTTGGGCTGGAGGTATGCGCTATTGTTGGAGAGAGGCGATGAAAAGCCATACTGTGTGGGATTATTATCTTTTATTGAATGATGACACAATTCTTTCTGAGAATGCTTTTGATGAATTGTTCAATGCGGAAAAATATGCCGTGGATAAATTTGGTAAAAAAGGCATAGTGAGTGGCATTACATGTGATAAAGAGGACCCGACCAAGTTGACTTATGGCGGAGATGTATGGGTGAATCGTTTTCTTGCGAAATCACAGGGGGTGCAACCAAATGGTGAACCCCAAATGTGTGATTTAACAAATGCTAATATTTTGCTGGTTCCAAGTGATGTTGTAGACAGAATAGGTATTTTTTATGAGGGCTATCAGCATGGTCTTGCTGACTATGACTATAGCAACACAGCTAGAAAAGCAGGGATACCTGTTGTTTTAACAGCTGGTTATGCGGGACGTTGCAATAGGGATCATTTAAATGTTCAGGAATTTGCAGCCAAAATAATGTTAATGAAGCTCTCTGAAAGAAAGAAATACTTTAAGAATCCAAAGCATTCAAGTAGTGATTATTTGCGTTTTATTTGGCGAGTTGCGCCCTTTAGGGTCCCGGTTGTATGGTTAGGACGTATTCTAAATGTATATTTCCCCAAGTTGTATTATCGAATGAGTAATAAAAGAAGAAGTATGTAGGATGAAACAATTGTATCGTTTTGTTGCAATAATTTTGCCCTCAATGTGGTATTGCTTCTGTTCTGGAATCAGATATCAAAAGGGATGGCAGTTTCAAGGAGCCGCAAAGGTGATAAAAAAAAGCTGGATTAACCGTTTGCTTTTGCATACATCAAACGGGAGTTTGACAATTGGTAATGGTTTTAAATGCAATAATAAAATAAAGTCGAATTCCATCGGTCTTATACAACCCTGCGTCTTTAATATTTCAACATCTGGTAGTCAGTTGAAAATAGGCGACAACGTAGGTATTAGTGGCAGTACTATTTGCACCATTAAAAGCATCACAATTGGTAATAATGTGCTGATTGGTTCGGGGTGCTTGATTACCGATTCAGATGCGCATCCGCTTAATTGGCAAAGCCGTCGCGATGGACAAAATAGTAAAACTTTGAGTTCTCCTGTTGTAATAGGAAATGATGTTTTTATTGGAGCAAGAAGCATTATTCTTAAGGGAGTGACTATTGGTGATAGAGCCATTGTGGGTGCAGGTTCTGTTGTTAGTAAAGATGTTCCTGCTGATTGCTTGGTTGTAGGTAATCCTGCTTATGTGGTAAAAAAACTCAATCAATAAAGATTACGTCTCTAATTATGAGACAGTAGAGAAAGATGGGTTATAATATAATAGTGTGCTATTAACGAGAGAGAGGATTGCACTACATTTTATCAAAATGTCATTGTATTTCAGAGGTCTCATTTACAATGCGGAAGTGACTTTGTAGTTCGTGACAAATTTATCGTAAATTTATTTTTTCTATGATATGAATGATAATAATTCAACTAAAAAAAAGTTGTGCCTTGTTCTTAACGTAGCTCCCCACTATCGAAAAAGTATTTATGAAAAGATAGACCAGGAGTATGATGCTTATTTTATTACAGGTACTGAAAATGCGGATGTTAAGCCCCTTGATATGTCTCATTTTAAACACCCTGTTGTTTACACTAAAGATGTGATTATAAATAAAAGGAAAATTTGGCAAAAGGATATTTTGCAATATGCTTTTAAGGATTTTGATGATATTATTCTAAGTGGTGATATAAGAAAAATTAATCATTGGCTTTTTCTTCTTATTTGTAAGCTGAAAGGCAAAAGAACTTATGCTTGGTCACATGGTTGGTACGGAAAAGAGACAAGAGTCTCATCTTGGATAAAAAGGAAATTTTATGGCATGTATTATGGGCTTTTCCTTTATGGTAATCATGCTAAAGAATTGATGATAAAAGAAGGGTTTGACAAGAATCGACTATATGTTATTCATAACTCACTTGACTATGAGCATCAAATAGAAATACGTCATTCTAAGCCCCAATCAGAGGTGTATGCAAAACATTTTGGAAATAATAACAAAACTATTATTTTTATTGGAAGGCTTACCGCTGTAAAGCATCTTGATATGTTAATAGATGCATTACCACAAATAAAAGAAGAATGTAATTTGGTGTTTGTAGGTGATGGCGTTGAAAAGGAACGATTACAGCAGAAGGTATACGAAAAAGGGCTTAATGATAGGGTCTGGTTTTATGGGCCTTGCTATAACGAGAATACTAATGCAGAATTGATTTATAATGCAGACTTGTGTGTCGCGCCTGGTAATGTGGGACTGACAGCAATGCATGCAATGGTATTTGGAACCCCAGTTATTTCTCATGATTGTTTCAAATGGCAGATGCCTGAATTTGAAGCAATAAAGCAAGGCGAAACTGGCGATTTTTTTGCATATATGAATCTGCAATCAATGATATTTACAATTCAAAAATGGTTTGAGAACCATACAGATAGGAATGTTGTCAGGGAGGCGTGTTTTAAAGAAATTGATTCTTTTTGGAATCCTGAATTCCAGATAAAAGTATTTAAGTCAGTTATTAAATAAAGAATACAAGTATGATGTTGTACATAAAATCCCTCCTGTCGCCTAAACATTTCTTTTATCGATATATATCCCTCTTTGCATTTTGGGATAGTAGAACAAGATTTACAAAATACTCCGCTCTAGGTAAATTCTCAAGATGTTACAATGTAATATTAGGGAAATATTCTAGTATTCGCGACAGAAGTAAAGCTATGAATTGCGTGATAGGCAATTATTCCGTAATAGCTAAAGATTGCGAAATAGGGTTAGGTGTTCATCCAACCAAGTTTTTGTCCTGTCATTCGATTTTCTATAAAAACAACCCCTGGGGGTTTCATCCTGAGTGGGTTAAACCGGTAGAAGAATTAGATAAGGTCACATATATTGGTAATGATGTTTGGATAGGAGCTAAGTCTATTATTATGGATGGAGTTATTATTGGCAACGGTGCTATCGTAGCTGCAGGCTCAGTTGTTACTAAAGATGTTCCTCCTTTTGCTGTGGTTGGTGGTGCTCCAGCTAAGATTATTAAATACAGATTTACCCAAGATATTATTGATCGCCTTGAAGATATACAATGGTGGAATCTACCTGATGAGGAACTTACCAAGAACATAGATTTGTTCCATGTTGAGAATCCTACTGTAAACGAAATAAACAGTTATTTCAAACAGAGTTTTTAAAGTATTAAAGTGACATCTTGAAAATTATTGAAAAGTAATACAAACTGGTTATGTATAAACATTTTTTCAAACGTTTTTTGGACTTTACCATTACATTGGTGGGTTTAATAATAATTTCACCAATATTATTAGTACTTTATTTCCTAGTGCGGTTTAAATTAGGTTCTCCCGTATTCTTTAATCAAGTGCGCATTGGAAAGGATGAGAAACCTTTTAAGATTATCAAATTCCGAACAATGACGGATGCTCGTGATGCTGATGGCAACTTGTTGCCAGACACAGAACGTTTTACAAAGTTCGGAGATTTCCTTCGCAATTCTTCGCTTGATGAACTTCCGGAGTTATTCAATGTGTTGAAGGGTGAAATGAGTTTGGTCGGGCCGCGTCCGCTTTATCCGAAGTACCTTCCTTACTATACCAAAGAGGAGAGCTTGCGCCATTCTGTAAGAGGTGGCATCACCGGTTTGGCACAGATCAACGGTAGGGCTTTATGCCGTTGGAAAGAACGTTTTGCTTACGATGTGGAATATGCGAAGACTTGTTCCTTGGTTGGGGATATTAAGATTCTTTGGAAAACCTTCTTCAAAGTAGCCAGCTCTGAGGATATTGGTGTTCCTTCCGTAACAGATGAGGGCGGTTTGCACATCATACGCGAGGTACAACAACCCGAAAAAGTGGCCATAGTGGAAGCAATCAACAAAAAATATAATTTGTCTAATGACTAAGGAAATAGGAAGTACATATTACCTTACTCCTCATTCAACGGATTCTTTCCCTAAGAAGAGTTTAAGGCGGCCAAACATATTGAATACTGATGAAAGCTACGTTTCAACATGCCGAAGTGCTATTGGAATATGTTTGGATAAGTTGTGTGTTGAAAGAAAAGTAGCGTTGTTGCCGTCTTTCACATGTGAGTCGGTACTTCATCCTTTTCTGAAACGAGGTTATGAGGTGTATCCTTACCCCATAGAACGTGACTTGAAAATAGATTGGGAACAATTCAAATCTGTAATTGATGAGATTGGACCAAGTGTCATACTGACGCATCCCTATTTTGGGTTTGATACAACAGAAGAGTTGAGGAATCATATAACCGAGATAAGAGTTAATGATAATATTATCTTCATTGAGGATATGACTCAAAGTATGTTCTCGGGTTTCAAACCTCTATCGACAAATTATCATGTTGGCAGTATTCGCAAATGGATGCCTGTGCCTGATGGAGCTTTTACTACAGCACCATTTTACAGCAATGAGGAAGACACGGAGTTAGTTGACGCAAAGATTAAGGCTCTCACGGAAAAGGGAGAGTATATCCTTAATGGCAAGGGCGATAAAGAAGCATTCAGAAAAGACTTTGCTACAGCAGAAAGAATCCTTGATTCGAGAGAGAAAGCGTATTCTATGTCATCTGTAGCATGTGAGATTTTTGCTCATACTGATATAGAAGGTCTAAAGGATTGCCGCTGGAAGAATTATCAATATCTTCTGAATCATGTCATAAATGATACTACCTTGTCTGACAAGATTGATGTGATACAAAAGGAGTTGAATGGCGATGTTTGTCCGTTCCATTTTTCGGTTTATGTGAAAAATGGAAGGAGAGAGCTACAACAGTATCTAGCTAAGAATGACATCTATGCAACTGTTATCTGGGGGTGTCCGGCAGAATTTGCTGCTTTGATAAACGAGGATTCTCGTTATATCTATGACCATATTTTATGTTTTCATGTTGATCAAAGATATAACATTGGTGATATGAAGCGAATTGTAAATTCATTGAAAGATTATTATAAGGAGAATTAAGATATGGATAATAAACGATTAATGATTCTTGGTACTAATGAGTACCAGAATCCTGTGATAATACGTGCCAAAGAGCTTGGATACGAAACTCATGTTTATGGATTGCAGAGAGGGGAAATAGGTGAAAGAACAGCCGATTTCTTCCATCCAGTGGATGTTTGTGATTTCGAGAGGATGTGGGAAGAGGTTGAAAAACTGAATCCATGTGGTATCGTCAGTATTTGCTCTGAGTTGGTTCTTCACACGATGAATTACCTGCTTCGCAGAAGAGGAATACCTTGCAACAGCGAATGGACTGAGAAAATATCTACTGACAAGTACCTGATGCGTCAGGCAATGAAAGACGGTGGTGTTGATAGTCCCAATTTCATGCTTGTAACCGACAAGATGACCATTGAAGATATCTTTGCCGCAACCACAGAGTTTACTTATCCTTTAATCTGTAAGCCGGTAGACCTTAGTTCAAGCCGTGGCGTGTTTAAGATTGAAAACAAGGAAGGTCTAAAAGAGGC
>AUXO014305237.1_pt1 | contig 16996 bp, 14 predicted proteins | sample 768731 | NCBI WGS metagenome assembly AUXO01 (sample SAMN02715735, study PRJNA202380) | gut metagenome | biome: sheep rumen | host: Ovis aries | place: New Zealand: Palmerston North
AACTTTATCAGCATTATATCTATACCGTTATAGTCTCTATAACGATATTAGAAGTTAGAATCTTATAATTTTAATCATGAGAGGTTCAATAATATGAATATGATAAATGCATATATTGATTCATATGAATATATAACTATTCTTATTGATAAGAGTATTTATAATGAAAATAAAAGATTTTTTATAAGTGGTGAAGAAGACCAAAAAGAACTTGAAATCATTAATTCATATGATGATGGTCTAAGATATAAATATATATGCAAAAACGAAGGCTTCTTTTTAAATAAAGATTATTATATTACTGATGAAGATGATAATTCAGTAATGCTTATGAGTGGTTCTATAATAAGAGAAGAAAGATTTGACGCTGAATTTTATTATGACGGTTGGTTAGGATATAAATACAGTAAGGAATTTACTATATTTAGAATTTGGTCTCCTGTCGCAAAAGAAATATTCTTATGCCTAAACGATGGTAAAAAAGAAGAAGAATATATGCTTGAATATGTTGATAGAGGAGTTTGGGAAGTAAGAATATATAAGGATTTAGATGGTATTAGATATAATTATTTAGTAAGAACTTTTGATAAATTTATATATTCATTAGATCCTAATGGAATAGCTTCTTGTGCAAATTCAAGATATAATTATGTAATTGATAAGAATAAATGCTATAAAATGAAATATAATAAACCAGAATTTTCTGGTGAATATACTGATGCAGTTATATATGAAGCATCAATAAGAGACTTCACTATTAATGCACCAAAAAAACCTGGTAATTATTTAACAATGGTAGATGATTCACTTAAGATATCACCTGCAAAATACATGAGCTATTTAGGTATAACACATGTACAGCTTTTACCATTAATAGATTTTTATGGTGTCGATGATTTAAAGAAAAATGTTAAATATAACTGGGGATATAATCCAGTACAATATATGGTACCTAGTGGATGGTATAGTAAAAATCCTGATGATGCATATTCAAGAATAAATGAATTAAGAGAAATGATTGATAACTTCCATAAGGAAGGAATAAGAGTTATTACAGATGTTGTATTTAACCATGTATATGACCCTAAAACATTCCCTTTTGACATATTAGTTCCTGGTTATGCATATAGAATTAATCCTGATGGAAGCTATAATAATGCATCTGGTTGTGGAAATACTTTAGCAACAGAAAGATTAATGGTAAGAAAATATTTCTTAGATGTAATTAAATATTGGATGGAAATGTTTGATGTATCCGGATTTAGATTTGACTTAATGGGATTAATAGATATAAAAACATTAAATGAAATCAAAGCTTTAGCAAGACAAATAGATCCAAAGTGTATGTTATATGGTGAAGGCTGGAATATGCCAACAACATATCCATCAAGTGATCTTGGAATTATGTATAATTACCACAAGATGGATGGGTATGCATTTTTTAATGATAGATTTAGAGATGTATTTAGAGGAAGTCAATTCTCAAGAACTGGTGGATTTATATTTAATGATTCATTAAATCTATATGATGTTTTACATCTATTATTAGGCTCTTGTCTTGATTATTTTAAGTTTAATGATCCATCTCGTACAATAAATTATTTAGAATGTCATGATAATTATACTTTATATGATTATTCTAAATTTGTATTAAAAAGAGATGATAATGATGCGTTAGCGTCATTAAGATTAGGAATGCAAATTATAATGATTTCACAAGGTGTACCTTTTATACATGCCGGTATGGAAGTATACCATAGTAAGATGGGTGTTGAGAATTCATATAATTCTTCTGATTATATTAATTCTATGAAATTTGAAAATTTTTCTAATCATAAAGGTGATATAGCTGGATTAATTGATTTAGTTAGAATTAGAAAAAAATATGATGTATTTAGATTAAAGAATCCAATAGATATAAGAGAAAGAATTCATTTATTAGAAGGATTAACAAATAATCAAATGATTTCTTTATTATATCAGGGTGATGGTTATGAGATAATCGCAATAATAAAAAACGATTTCCAAAGTTTGCCTATTGATTATCTAAATGCTATAATGATATTCGATGGTAAAAAAGAAGTTAATAAGAAAGTAGATAGTATCGTTTTAGAGGATAAAGGAGTATATCTATTTTTAAAAGAAAGAGAGAATTAATGATGGAATTAGTAGGAGAAGTTAGTGCTGTATCTAAATCAAATGAATTCTTTAATATTGTAGTAAAGGATAATTCTGGTAATTTAACAAATGTTAAAATAAATGATTTAGGAGATATTAAGATAGGTAATATATATAAGTTTATCCTTAATAAAAAAGAAGGAGAAAGAGTATCTTATAGTGTTATTTCATATATATCTATTGATAACTTTAGTCTTGAAAATAAGGATAAATATTTACGTGATTTTTATAAAAAATCTCCTTTATCATTAGAAGAAGAGATTAAAGAATTAAAGAATTATTTATCTAAGATTGAAAATAAGGTTATTTATGATATTACTAACACATTAATGAATAGATATTATGTGGATTTCTTGACATATCCTGCAGCATCTAAGATGCATCATGCGTATGTTGGAGGACTTGCTTATCATACTATTGGTATGTTAAAACTTGCAGAATCTTTAAAGGCTAACTATCCATATCTTAAGAGTGATTATTTATATGCAGGTGTAATATTACATGATATAGGTAAAACTAAGGAGCTTTCTGGTAATGGAGATATTACATATACATTAGAAGGACAGTTACTAGGTCACTTAGTTATTGGAGCTATGGAGATTAATGAGGTTGCAAAAGAATTAGGATACCAAGATAAAGAAGAAGTATTAATTTTAGAGCACATGGTTGTATCTCATCATGGTATACCTCAATATGGTTCTTGTAGAAAGCCTCAAACTGCAGAAGCAATGGCTTTATGGTTCATAGATACAATTGATTCTAAATTCCGTTTACTTGGTGAAAGATTAGAACAAACTCCAATTGGTGAATGGACTGATACAATTGCAGTATTAGAAAAGGGTAAAATATATAATTTTTAATATAATAATGGGCAAATAGGTGCCCATTTTATATGGAAAAATATTATTGATTTAAAAATAATATTAGTTTATAATAATAAACGTTATATTAAAGCATACGAATGGACATGGTATACAATCATTTAAGAGAGGAAGCGGTTGGTGTAAGCTTCTAATGAGAATATATGAGTTCACCATTCTAGTGAGACTAATAATCTACGTATCCCGCGTTAAGGGTAATTGAGTGTCATAAATTTTTTATTTATGGAACTAAGGTGGTACCGCGAATAATCGTCCTTAGAGAGTTTTACTTTCTAAGGATTTTTTTATTTATATAAGGAGGATTAATATGATTGAGAATTTAATTGATGCAATCGCAAGAGAGCTTGATGGAGATTTAGATTCAGTAGATGATCTAAATAAGCTTCAGGAAAAGAAAGCAAAATATTTAGGTAAAAAAGGACCTTTAACAGAAGCAATGGCTGATATGAAGAATCAGACACCTGAAGGAAAGAAGACTTTAGGTATGAGAATCAATGAAGCTAAGGTCTATATGGAAAAGAAGTTTGAAGAAAAGAGAAAGCAAATTGAAGAAAAGCAACTTCAAGCTAAGCTTAAGAAGGAAAAGATTGATGTTACACTTCCTGGCTTAAAGTTACAAGAAGGTTCAATTCATCCTTTATACCAAACTATTATGGATTTAGAGGATTTATATATTTCTATGGGTTATACAATTGCTGAAGGACCTGAAATTGAAACAGATGAAAACTGTTTTGAAAAGCTTAACTTACCTAAGGGACATCCAGCAAGAGATATGCAGGATACATTCTATATTAATCCTGAATTATTATTAAGAAGCCAAACTTCTCCAGTTCAGGTAAGAACTATGATTGAAGAAAAGGGTAAGCCTTTTAAGATTGTATGTCCTGGTAAGGTTTATAGACGTGACCAAGATGATGCAACACATTCACATCAATTTATGCAATTTGAAGGTTTAGTTTTAGGTGAAAATATTACACTTGCTGACCTTAAGGGTGCATTACTTGAAATGGTAAGATGTATGTTTGATAAGGATAGAAATATCCGTCTACGTCCATCATTCTTCCCATTCACAGAACCATCTGTTGAAGTAGATGTTTCTTGTGGTATTTGTGGAGGAAAGGGCTGCCCTACATGTAAGGGTTCTGGTTGGATTGAGGTTTTAGGTGCTGGTATGGTTAATAATAATGTATTAAGAATGTCAGGCTATGACCCAGAAAAGATCCAAGGATTCGCTTTTGGTATTGGTGTTGAAAGAATAACAATGCTTAAGTATAAGATTGATGATATTAGAAACTTCTATTTAAATGATGTAAGATTCTTATCTCAATTCAAGGAGGTTAAGTAAAATGCTTGTATCTAGAAAATGGTTAGAAGAATATTTAGACTTATCTTCATATTCTGATAAGGAATTATATGATATTTTTACAGCTCACGTTTGTGAAGTTGAATTAATGTATAAGACATGTGATGCTTGTAACATGACTGTTGCAAAAGTATTAACATGTGAAGCAATACCTGAAACTCACTTACATAAGTGCAGTGTTGAGGTTAGACCTGGTGAGGTTACTCAAATTGTTTGTGGTGCACCAAATGTAGAAGCAGGTAAGCTTGTTATTGCAGCAAACCCTGGTGCAATCCTACCTGGTAATTTTAAGATTAAGGCATCTAAGATTAGAGGAATTGAATCTAATGGTATGTTATGCTCATTACAAGAATTAGGTGTTGAAGAAAAATATGTACCAGAAGCTTATAAGAATGGTATTTATCTATTTGAACGTGGTGATGTTAAGGTTGGAGATAATCCACTTGAATATTTAGGTATAAATGATACTATTTATGATTTAGAAGTTACATCTAATAGAAGTGACTTATTATCAATTGAAGGTGTATTATTTGATCTTGCAGCAGCAATTAATCAAAAGTTTATTAAGCCTTTAAAGGAAGTTAAGGATGAGATTTCAAATGATACAACTGTATCAATTGAAACTGATAATTGTTATAAATATGCAACAAGAGTTATTGAAGGAGTAACAATTAAAGAATCTCCTATGTGGTTAAAGCGTAAGCTTGTTGCATCAGGCATTAGACCTATTAATAACGTAGTTGATGTTACCAATTATGTATTAATGTTATTAGGTCAACCACTACATTCATTTGATAAGGATAAGCTTGGTAATAAAATTGTTGTAAGACAAGCTTTAGATAATGAAGTTATTGTTACTTTAGATGAACAAGAAAGAAAACTATTATCAAACGATATTGTAATTACTAATGGAAAAGATGCGTTATGTGTTGCTGGTGTAATGGGTGGATTATCTACTGAAGTTTCAAATGAAACAAAGAATGTTACATTAGAAGCTGCATATTTTGATTTCTTATCAATTAGAAAGACATCATCTCGTTTAGGTTTAAAGAGTGAATCTTCATCTCGTTTTGAGCATAAGATTGATTATTCTAGAGTAGAACGTGCCCTAGATTACGCAGCAGCTATGATTAAAGAGCTTGCTGGTGGCAAGATTTCTAATATGGTTATAGATGTTAAGCATGAAATTAAGCCAGGCGTTGTTTCTATTACAAAGACAAAGATTAATAATTATTTAGGTACTGATTTATCTATAGATTATTTAAATGATTTATTTAATAGATTAAATTATGAATTTGTTTTAAATGGTGAAACATTTACTATTACTCTACCATCAAGAAGAATGGACTTAGAGCCATCTTTCCAAGATATTTGCGAGGATGTTGCAAGAATGTATGGATATGATAATATCCCAACAACTATTGCAGAAATGGCATCTCGTGGTGGCTTAACAGAAAAACAAAAGAAGATTAGAATTATTCGTCAATTCTTATCAACAGTTGCATTCAACGAAGTTGTTTCATATTCTTTAATTAAAGAAAGTGATTTAGGATTCTATCAAGAAGAAGTTAAAAAGGAAATCAAGCCTTTAATGCCTTTAACAGAAGATCACGCAGTAATGAGACAATCATTATTAAATGGTGTTATTGATGCAATTCAATATAATCTAGCAAGAAAGAATCAAAACCTTGCATTATTTGAAATTGGTAATGTATATTTTGATGGAGGTAATCCTGAATCATCACAAGAATTACATTTAGCAATGGCATTAAATGGTTTATATGAATCAACACTATGGGAAGGAGAAAAGAAACTTTCTTCATTCTATGTATTAAAAGGATTACTTGATTCATTATTAACTCGTATTGGTGTTGATGTAACATATGCACCATATGACAAAATTAAATCATTCCATCCAGGAAGAACTGCAGAAATCTTATTCCGTGGTGAAAGAATTGGTGTGATTGGTGAATTACATCCTAAGTTTGCAAAAGAACATGATGTTAAGGGTACAATTGCTTTAGAAATAGATTTAACTAAGATTGTTGAATCTAAGAGTAAGATGAAGTATCACGCAATTAATAAGTTCCCATCAATTAATCGTGACCTTGCAGTAGTAGTAAAAGATGATGTTAAGGCATCTGATATTATTGAAGTTGTTAAGAAGACAGGTCGTAAATATATTACTAATGTTGAAGTATTTGATGTTTATAAGGGTGAAAATGTATTAGATGATGAAAAGTCAATTGCATTCACAATGACATTCGAAGATTTCACTAAGACATTAGAATCTGAAGAAGTAGATTCTGAAGTTAAAAAGATATTAGATAAGTTAACTGAAAAGTTTAATGCTAAAATTCGTCAATAATTAATATGAAAGTGTTATCCCGTACTTTGGGATAACATTTTTCTTTTATTATTTTATTTTTAATAGTATAATTACATAGGTGATATTTTATGCAAAGTATTTATGGTTATTCTGAAGAAATGTTAAAGCAATATATGATCGATATGGGCGAAAAGCCTTTCCGTTCATCACAAATAATGGAATGGTTATATAGAAAAAAAGTTTCATCTTTTGATGAAATGACAAACATTTCTAAAAAGTTTATAGAAAAACTAAAAGAGGATTTCACATTAGATAGATTAGAATGTGTTACAAGACAAGATTCTTTTGACGGAACCAAGAAATTTTTATTTAGATTAAGCGATGGAAATCTTATTGAAACAGTTTTAATGAGCCATGATTATGGATATTCTGTATGTGTTACATCTGAGGTTGGATGTAATATGGCTTGTGCATTTTGTGCATCCGGAATGAAGAAAAAGAAAAGAAATCTTTTAGCATCAGAAATGGTATTACAGATTTTAATGGTATCATTATTAACAGACTTAAGAGTGAGCCATGTTGTTGTAATGGGTATTGGTGAACCATTTGATAATTATGAGAATGTAACCACATTCTTAAATATTATTAATAACGCAAAAGGATTAGAAATTGGTTCAAGACATATCACTGTTTCAACATGTGGTGTTGTACCAAAGATTTATGAATTTGCAAATTTTCCACTTCAGGTAAATCTTGCAGTATCACTACATGCACCAACAAATGAAATAAGAAATGAAATTATGCCTATCAATAAGGCTTATCCTTTAGAGGTATTAATTCCTGCAATAAAGGAATATATAAGAATTACTGATAGAAGAGTAACATTTGAATATATTATGCTTAAGGGCTTAAATGATACTAAAGAATGTGCAAATGCATTATGTGATTTAGTTCATGGAATGAATTGCTATATAAATTTAATTCCTTATAATGAAGTAAAAGAAAAGCCTTATAAACGAAGTGAAAAAGGAGATATGCATCAATTCTTTGATATACTAAAGAAACGTCATATCAATGTTCAATTAAGAAAAGAGCAAGGCTCAGATATTGATGCAGCTTGTGGTCAATTAAGAAGTAATCAAATGAAAAAGGAAGGCAATTAATGCAGGGAAGAGTTATTAATTTAAATGGTGGAGTATATAAGGTATTATTAGAAGATGATACCATAATAGAAGTTAAAGCTAGAGGCAAGCTTAGAAGTGAAAAGAAGACAGCTATAAATGATAAATCTCAATCTAAAAAAGAGGTTATTCAAACTGTAAAGAATTCACCTAAGGTTGGAGACATTGTTGTTATTGAAAATAATATGATAGACCATTATCTAGAAAGAAAGAATTCTTTAATTAGACCTGATATCGCAAATGTTGATCAAATATTATTAGTATTTGCGGCAAAGGAACCAGATTTTTCATTCTACTTATTAGATATGTTTATTGTAAATATTACAATGTATAATATAAAGCCTCTAATAGTTATTTCTAAAATAGATAAGCTTGCTCAAAAAGAATTAGAAGAGCTTAAAAAAGCAATGGAATATTATAAGAAATTATCTTTTGATGTAGTATATGTAAATAGCTTAACTAAAGAAGGTACTTTAGAACTTGCAGCTGATTTAGATAATAAAATAACAGTATTATCAGGACAAACTGGTGCAGGTAAATCAACATTAATTAACGCAATTATCCCCGAATTTAATTTAAAAACTCAAGAGATATCACAGGCTTTAGGCCGTGGTAAGCATACAACAAGAGAATCTAACCTTTATAGATATAAGAATGGATTTATTGGTGATACACCAGGATTTTCAAAGCTTGATTTATTTAAGGTTGATAAAAATGAATTAAAGAATTATTTCCCTGAATTTAGAAACTATGAATGTAAGTTTAGAGACTGCTTACATCAAGAAAATATAAAAGGTTGTCTTGTACATGAAGCAGCATTAAAGGGTGAAATTTTATATTCAAGATATGAGAATTATTTAAAAATGTTTAATCAGATTGGAGAAATAAAAAAATGAAAGTATCATTATCTATTTTAACTGCAGATTTTTCTAATTTTGAAAAATCAGTTGGAAATGTTATGAAAGAATCAGATTATATCCATTTAGATGTAATGGATGGAGAATTTGTACCAAATATATCAATTGGACCTGCATTCGTAAAATCTATAAGAAAACTTACTGATAAGCCTTTTGATACACATTTAATGATAAGACATCCAAATAACTATATTAAAGAATTTGTAGAAGCAGGAAGTCAATATATTACATTCCATATTGAAGCTGATTGTAACGCAAAAGAAGTAATTGATATAATCCATTCTTATGGTATTAAGGCTGGTATTTCAATTAAGCCTAAAACATCAGTTAAGGTAATAGAAGAATTATTACCTTACTTAGATATGGTTTTAATTATGTCTGTTGAACCAGGATTTGGTGGACAAAAGTTTATGCCTGTTGCAATAGATAAGGCAAAGGAATTAAAAGAATTAAAGGATAAATATGGATATAATTATTTAATTAATATCGATGGTGGTATTAATGATAAGACTTTACCTTTAGTTAAAGATTATCTTGATTTAGCAGTATCTGGTTCATTTGTATGTAACGCAGAGGATCAAATAAAAAATTTAAATATATTAAAGAATATGTAAAAAAAATATCCCTATTTTTAGGGATTCTTTTTATATATAAAATATTTTTGGGTGCAAAAAAACTGGCTAAAGCCAGTTAAATCGCACAATTGTTTTTGAACTAAGATTAAGCTCTTTCAAGGTTGCCCTTCTTTAATGCTCTAGCAGAAACCTTAACCTTCTTAACGTTTCCGTTTTCGTCCTTGATATGAACTGTTTGTAAGTTAGCCTTCCAAGTACGACGAGTAGCATTTAAAGCATGAGATCTTTTGTTTCCGGTAACAGTTGTTTTACCAGTTACATAGCACTTTGCCATATAGAAACCTCCTGTTTGCTTTTTGAGTTTTATACTCAGCCTTTTTAGTATACACTTTTTTTAATGAGATTTCAAGTATTATTTTTTTACTTAAAAAGTAAAACGTTTTAATAAAAATTTGACTTTTTAACATGAAAGTGATATATTAAATACAATCGTTATTAGTGTCCGCTATGGCTGACTTGTATTTGTAGGTTATCCAAGTTGATTACAACGGCAAAAAGGATGATGTGATGGTATTTGTTTAGTTTTGGTGATTTTAGAAAAAATCATCTGACATTTTACTTATATATTTTATATAGGTAATTTATTTTGGGTTTAAAAAAAGATTTATTTTTAATTTATAAAAAATAAAAAGTAGTAAAATCTACTTGACTATATATAAAAATTTATATTGTTATTATTTAGGAGGTTTATACTATGAGTGTAAGCTATATTGATGTTGAACTGTTTAAGACTATGATTATTAATGGTGCCATTAATTTAAAAAATCATAGACAACAAGTTGACATGTTTAATGTATTCCCAGTTCCAGATGGAGATACAGGTACTAATATGTCAATGACTGTTACATCAGGTGTAAGAGAATTAGAAAATTGCGAATCATCTTCAATCGTTGATAACGCTAAAGTATTATCAAGAGGATGCTTGATGGGCGCAAGAGGTAACTCAGGTGTTATTTTATCACAATTCTTTAGAGGATTATTTGTTGGAATTAAGGGACTTGAATTACCAGAAAACAAATTATCATTAGATGATTTAATTAAATGCTTCCAATCAGGAAGAGAAATAGCTTATAAGGCAGTTATGAAGCCAGTTGAAGGTACAATCTTAACTGTTATTAGAGAAGCAATTGAAAATACACAAAATAAGAAATATGATGATATTTTATCATTCATGGAAGATTATACAAAAGAAGCAAATAGATCTTTAGAAAACACTCCAAATCTATTACCAGTTTTAAAGGAAGCTGGAGTATTAGATTCAGGTGGAGCTGGTTTCGTTAAGATTGTTGAAGGTATGACTCTTGCGTTAAAGGGTGAAATTTTAGATCTTCAAGAAGAAAATGCTGAAGCTGAAGAAAAGAAGGATGAGCATGTTGATACAGAAACAGGTTATATGTATCAAATGGAATTCACTTTATTATTAAATAAGCCAGATGCATTTGAAGCTAAAGTATTAGGTGCTGCATTAGCATTACTTGGTGATAAGCTTTCTTTAAAAAGAGAAGGTAATGAGGTTATAGTATCTGTTATAACTGATAGACCAGGACGTGCTTTAGAAATTTCTCAAAAGCAAGGTGAATTTGCTGAAATTGCAATTAAGAACTTAAAGTATAAGAAGCCAGAAGGAAAGCCAGAAGCTCCAAAGAAGAACTTTGCGTTAGTTTCTGTATGCTTCGGTGAGGGTATTGTTAATACATTTAAGGAAATGGGTGTTGATTACGTAATTGAAGGTGGTCAAACAATGAACCCATCTACTGAATCATTCGTTAAGGCTATTGAAGCTTGCAACGCTAAGAATGTAATTATCATTCCAAATAACGGTAATGTTATTATGGCTGCTAACCAAGCTGCATCTTTAGTAACTGGTACTAAGGTTGCTGTATTAAAGGCAAAGACTATTGCTCAAGGTTATGCTGCATTAGTTGGTTACAACTCTGAAGCAACTATGGAAGAAAATGTTGCTACAATGGAAGCTGAAATTGAATCAGTTACATCAGGTGAAGTTACATATTCAATCCGTGATACAGAAATCGGTGGTGTAAAGATTACTGCTGGTGATTACATGGGTATTACTGATGGTGAAATTGTTGTTTCAACAAAAGAAAAGAGCGATGCTTTAAAGAGCTTACTTGAAAAGATTGTTACAGAAGATTCTGAAGTTGTTACTATTTTCTATGGTAAGGATATTACAGAAGATGAAGCTAACACATTAGAAGAAGTTGCTCTTTCAATTAATGAAAACCTTGATGTTGAAATTATTCCAGGTTTACAAGAAATTTATTCATACATTATTGCAGTTGAATAATTTATAAAAAAGATTAAATGGTTGGTATGTCCAACCATTTTTAAATAAAAGGAGGTCAAAAATGAATAGTCTTTTAGATGTTAAAGGCATAGGTCAAAAGTCACTTGCAGCCCTAAAAAAAGAAAATATTAATACTATTAATGACCTCATTTATCGTTATCCTAAGGAGTATATAATATATGAAGAAAATAAAGATTTTATGTCTACTGATTTAAAATCTTTAATTATAGGTGATGTGTTATCATCTCCATATTTTATTAAATTACCAACTGGTGTTAACGCAATAATATTTTATATAAATGCTTATGGTATAAAATTAAAATGCTTATATTTTGGTATGGATTATCTTAAATTTAAAATACATGAAGGTAATAGATTATCATTATATGGTAGATATAATAACTGTAAAAAGGAATTTCATATAGAAAAAATTTTCTTCCAAGAGATTTTATCTAAAGTAGAAGTTTTATATGGTATTAAAGGTATTTTAGATAAGAAACATCAAAATACCTTACTTGAGGTTTTTAAATCTAATATTAGTCTAAAAGAAACATTACCTAAAGAATTAATTAATAAGTATAAGCTTTTACCAATAGAAAAGTATTTATATTTATCTCATTTTCCATTGACTAAAAATGATATTAAAGAGGTAATGAGAAGAAGAAAATATGAAGAGATGTTTTGGTATTCTATTAGACTAAGAATGCTTAAAGAAAATATAATAAAATCTCCTAAAGAAAAAAGAAATGTAGTTTATGATTATCATAAATTATTTTTAGATATGTTAGGATTTGAATTAACTAATGATCAATTAAATGCGATTAATGATTGCAAAAAAGATATATTATCAAATACTATTATGAATAGATTAATACAAGGAGATGTTTCTTGTGGTAAGACTATTGTTGCGTTTTATTCAATGATATTTGAAGTGTCATGTGGTATGCAAGCAATAATGATGGTACCAACATTAGTTTTAGCATTACAGCATTATAACAATTTATCTAAATATGCAAATAATTTAGGTATAAGAATTGCATTATTAACATCAGATACTAAAAAGAGTTTAAGAGATGATATTATTAATAGATTAAAAATGGGAACTATAGATATTATTATAAGTACTCATTCTATCTTAAATGATAATATTAAATTTAAGAATCTAGGGCTTTTAGTAATAGATGAGCAGCATAAGTTTGGAGTTATGCAAAGATCTAAAATTTTAAACAAATATAAGGGTGCAGATGCCTTATATATGTCAGCAACACCTATCCCAAGAACATTAGGGTTAACTACTTTTGGTGATTTAGATATTACATCTATTAAAGAAATGCCTAAAGGAAGAAGTAAGATTGAAACTAAAATTATTCCGTATAAGAGATTAGGTGGAGTATTAGGTTTTATAAAAAAAGAAAAAGAATTAGGACATCAGTCATATGTTGTATGTCCTTTGATTGAATCAGAAATGGATATTAAATACCATACTGTTTTAGATGCAAAAAGATATATTGATGAAATAGATGGCATAAGAAGTGAAATAATTACAGGTAAGATGAAGCCTAAGGAAAAAGAAGATATTATGCTTAGATTTAGAAACGGCCAAATTGATTGTCTTATTGCGACAACTATAATAGAGGTTGGTATTGATAATAATAACGCATCAACTATTGTAGTATTTGATGCATCTATGTTTGGACTTGCGGTATTACATCAGTTAAGAGGAAGAGTTGGTAGAGGCAATATTAATGGATATTGTGTTTTATTATCAGATGATTTAGACAATAAAAGATTAAATGCGTTAGTAGAACATAGTGATGGCTTTTCTATATCAGAAATTGATTTTAAAGAAAGAGGTGCAGGTGATATATTTGGTAACCTGCAATCTGGATTTATTAATTTAGAATATTCATCTATTATTGATGATGGAAATATATGGGAATGTGCACAATCTGATTCTAAAGAGATATTAGATTCATTTATAAATGGAAATATAAAATCTAGTATATATGATGAAATAGTTTATTTAAATAATTTGCAAAATGGTAAAATAAACTAGTTTTATATAGTTAAAAATGATAAAATAATAAAGTACTATTATAAGGGAGCAAATAATATGATAAAAATCGGATTAGATGCGAATGGCGGAGATTTCGGTGTAAATTCTACTGTGCCAGGAGCAATGAAGGCAATAGAAAAATTTAATGATATTGAAATAGTCTTATATGGCGATAGTGATAAAATAAAGCCATTATTAACAAATAGCGAAAGAATTACTATTGTTGATGCAAAAGACACAATATCAATGGGAGAAGAAGATCCTTTTAGAGCAATAAGAAAGAGCAAGGAATCATCTTTAGTTAAAGCTATGACTGGTGCTAAGAACAAGGAAGTTGATGCGGTTGTTACATCAGGTCCTACACAAGCAGTTGTTATGGCAGCACATATTATTGTTAAAAGATTACCTAAAATTGAACGTGTTGCGTTATGTCCTATAATTCCAAATAGAGATGGTAGGGGAAGATTAATGCTTGATGTTGGAGCAAATGTTGAGCTTAAACCTGAGCATTTAGGACAATTTGCTATATTTGCAACAGTTGCTGCAAAAGAAATATTAGGAATTGAAAATCCTAAGGTAGGATATTTAAATATTGGTTCTGAACCAGGTAAGGGAAGACAATTAGATAAAGAAGCATTTAAGTATTTATCTAATTTAGAAGGTATTAATTTTTATGGTAATATCGAAGGAGATTCATTACTTGATGCACCTGTAGATATCGTATTAGCTGAGGGATATGGTGGAAATATCGCATTAAAAACTGCAGAAGGTACATTAAAGGCATTTGGTAGAATGCTTAAGGATGGAATTAAATCTTCATTCTCGGCAAAAATTGGTTACCTATTTATGAAGGGTACTTTAAAGAAAATTATAAAGAATGTATCATCATCTGAGGTTGGTGGTGCAATGATATTTGGTGTTGATTCAAACGTTGTTAAAGCACATGGTAATTCTAATGCTGATGCAATTATGAACGCAATTAAGCAAGCAAGAACAATGGTTGATAAAAACATTATTGATAAGGTTATGGAAAAATTACCTGAAAACATTGATATAGCATCAAAAGAAGAAGAGGCTTAAAATATGAGTAATTTAGATGAATTAGAAAAGGCATTAGGATATAAATTTAATAATAGAAAATATTTAGAGGTGGCTTTAACTCATTCATCTTATGGTAATGAGCATAACTGCGAATATAATGAAAGAATGGAATTTTTAGGAGATGCAGTATTAGAGCTTGCGATGAGTAAGTATTTATATAATGTTATATCTTTAGATGAAGGTGTATTAACTAAACAACGTGCAAAAGCTGTTTGTGAAAAAGCATTAGATATTTACGCATCTAAGCTATCACTTCCTAAATATTTATTACTTGGTAATGGAGAAGAAGCAAGTGGAGGAAGAACACGTCCTGCCATTATCGCTGATGCAATGGAAGCAGTTTTAGGTGCAATATTCTTAGATTCTGATTTTAATAATGCATATAAGGTAGTTGAAAATCATTTTATTCCTTATTTAGAAGAAGCATTAAAGAATAAGGATTATAAGAGTTTATTACAAGAAAAGCTTCAAAGTGAAAAAAGAAGTATTCGTTATGAAATAACAAAGGATTTAGGTCCTGCAAACGATAAGCTATTTGAAGCTACAGTTTATATGGATGATATAAAAATGGGCGTTGGTACAGGTAAGTCTAAAAAACAAGCTGAACAAAATGCCGCAAAAGACGCATTAGGTAAAGAAGCTAGTTTATAAAGGGTGATTTTAATGCTAAAAAAGCTATATGAAAAAGGTTATTTTGATTATAAAAAATTCATATTAGAAAACCAAAAGAAGCTAGGATTAACTCCTAATGAGGCTTTAGTATTGATGGAATTACTAGATTCATATTCTAATGGATGTGATTTAGTATCAGTAGATGATATTCAAAATAGCATATTACTTCCAAAAGATGAGCTAACTGAAGCTTTATCTAAGCTTTTAACAAAGAAGTACTATACAATATTTTTAAAAGAAAAAGATATGAAAAGCTATGAAGCAATATCACTTGATGGATTCTTTAATCATGCAAAAGATATTATAAATAATACTTTAAGTGATGCAGATTCTGATCTTTATACTATTACATCTATTCTTCAAGATAAAATTAATAGAATATTAACATCATCAGAATTAGATATAGTTCAAACATTAGTAAATGATGATAAATATACATTAAATGATTTTAATAATGTTATTTCAAATCTTGAGGCTAAGAAAAGAAAAATTACTATTAAGGTTATTGCGCAAGAACTTGCACAACCAAGTAGTCAACCAAAGCCTAAAAAGACAAATAAGATGATTAATGATTTTATATCAAAGATAAAATAATGAACAAGAAAACATCAAATGAAATATTAGATATTCTAAATAAAATAATTATAAATCCAAAGCCAGAGCTTGATTTTACCAATAATTTTGAACTTTTGTGTGCAGTTATGTTATCTGCACAAACAACGGATAAAAGAGTTAATATAGTTACAAAAGAATTATTTTTAAAATATCCTACATCAAAAGAGCTTATGAATGCTAAAGTAGATGATGTAAAAAAGATAATTCATTCATTAGGATTTTCTAATACAAAAGCCATAAATTTAATAGAAATGTCAAAAATATTAGAAAGTAAATATAATGGTATAGTCCCAAACACATTATCTGAACTTGAAACATTACCAGGATGTGGTCATAAAACTGCGAGTGTTGTTTTAGCATTAGGATATAATATACCTGCATTACCTGTTGATACTCATTTATATAGAATGGCAAAAAGATTAGGCTATATTAAAAATAATGAGACAATTAAGGATGCAGAAGAAAGCTTTAAAAAGTATATTCCTATGGATATGTGGATTCATGCACATCACTTATTTTTGTTATTTGGAAGATATCATTGTAAAGCTAAATTAGAATCATGTAATGGTTGTAGTTTAATGTCATATTGTAAGGAGAAAAACAAACACCTTAAGAACTAAATCTTAGGGTGTTTTCTTTTATATTTCGGCACTTCACAAATATAGGGGGGATAGGTGGGATAAAACCCTATTCAAATTCAGGGGGGGATACCCCTTATCAAAAATAGGGGGGATGAAACAAATTTGGTTCTTACGCAAAATTG
>AUXO011896808.1_pt1 | contig 16995 bp, 6 predicted proteins | sample 768731 | NCBI WGS metagenome assembly AUXO01 (sample SAMN02715735, study PRJNA202380) | gut metagenome | biome: sheep rumen | host: Ovis aries | place: New Zealand: Palmerston North
ATGTGGGTTAGTCCAATAGTAATGGCTAAAAAAGAATTAGTACCACCTGGCTACACCATTGTGTGTGGTCACTACGGTTCTGCGTATTTCCGCGATGCTTTTGAGAAAAAAACAAAATATAAAAACCATAATATTTACAGAGGGCATGGATGCATCGCACTCGATGCCACTACGGTTCGGAGCGGCTTCGTTAATGTCCTTGTATTAACAGAAGAAGAATTACACGAACCAAAAGGAAGTAAATGATATGAAAGATAAAGAGATTATACTTTTCTCAACGCACTGTCCTAAATGTCGTGCGTTAGAGATGTTATTAAAACAACATAAGGTTGACTATATTGAAAACGACAATGTGGATGAGATGCTTTCTCTAGGTCTTACCAGTGCTCCTGGTCTAAAAGTGGGTGACAATATTTTATCATTCCCCGAAGCAATGAAATGGGTTAAGGAGCAATAATATGGATATCAGTCGTTCAGAACAAAAGAAATTAGAATTTATTGAATTTTATAAAAAAGCGTCAAATGCCGCGACTGGCTCTAAATTTGACTCAAATGCAAATATTACATCAAAAAATATTGCAACTTTACAAACAGAGCTTGGTAAAAAAGATATTATTGATCTTAATAGGATCATTACATACTCTTATATTGAAAAGTTGTTTGGTAAAGATACTGCAGAGCAATATTTGAAAGATCTTTCGCATCATATTATTTACACACATGATGAAAGCTCTTTAATGCCGTATTGCTGCTCTATTTCTTTATATCCTTATTTAATATCTGGTCTTAAAGAATTAGGCGGTTCAAGTTTACCTCCAAAACATGCGAATAGTTTTATCGGCGGCCTTATTAATTTAGTATTCTTGGTCGCTGGGCAATTCGCTGGAGCTGTTGCTATTCCAGAGTTTTTAACTTATTTTGACCATTTTTTAAGAGTCGACTATGGCGAAGATTATATTTATCATTTAGACGAAATAGTTGAATCTGTGGGTGAACATAAGTTCTCTCTAAAACATAAGATTGAAGACTGGTTCCAACAATTTGTTTATTCAATTAATCAGCCAGCTGGCGCCAGAAATTATCAAAGTCCATTTACAAATATCGCTTATTTTGACAAATATTATTTTGATCATATTTTTGGCGAAGATTTTGTATTCCCTGATGGCGATGCTCCATGTTGGGAAACAACCAAGGAACTTCAAAAAATGTTTATGAAGTGGTTTAACAACGAGCGTTTACACGGTGTATTAACTTTTCCAGTTGAGACAGCTAATATTTTAGTTGAAGATGGAAAATATAAAGATGAAGAGATGGCTGACTTCTTTGCAGAGATGTGGGCGGAAGGGCATTCCTTCTTCATGTATCAATCTGACTCTGTGGATGCACTTGCATCTTGCTGTCGTCTCAGAAATGCTGTTGAAGACAATTCCTTTAGTTTTTCATTAGGTGCAGGAGCCATTGAAACTGGCTCAAAACGTGTCTGTACATTAAATATTAATAGAATTGTGCAAGACTGGTACAACGAGTTAATAAAAGTAAAAACAGAGGGCGGTTTAGTATTAGAACTTCCTGATTACATTGAAAGAATTGTGAGAAGAGTGCATAAATACCTTAGAGGTTGGAATCAAAAGTTGCACGATGATTTTGATGCTGGTATTTTAACAGTTTATAAGGCTGGCTTTATTGATTTAGATAAACAGTTTTTAACCATAGGCATCAATGGCTTTGTAGAGGCTGCAGAGTTTTTGGGTATTAAAATAGATCCTAGCTCCAAAGAATATCAGCAATTCGCCAAAGACGTTTTAGGAACAATTAAGAAAGTCAACATAGAAGACCGCGATGAACACCACCGCTGGAATACAGAATTTGTTCCAGCTGAAAACTTAGCAGCTAAAAACTATAAATGGGACAAAGAAGATGGATATGTCGTTCCAAGCGGACGCAATCTTTATAATTCTTATTTCTATATAGTTGAAGATAGAACCATTAACCCTGCTAAAAAATTCTATTATCAAGGTCATGGTTTCGCGACTGAATGTGATGGAGGTGTCGCTCTACATAACAATTTGGAAGAACACCTCTCAAAAGAGCAATATCGAAAACTTATGGATGTCGCAGTAGATGCTGGATGTAATTATTTTACTTATAATATCCCTGGCACAAGATGCGTAGATTGTGGTCATATTTCAAAGAGATTCTTAAAAGTTTGTCCAGAATGTGGCGGAACACATGTTGTTTGGCACACCAGAATTATCGGATATATGAGAGAAGTGAGTAGCTTTAGCGAAGCGCGTCAAGAAGAATTTAGCCGTCGCTATTTTGCCACGATGGATGAAGATGATTAAATATTACGATTACGCTGTTGTTTTCCAAGAAATACCAGATGAAATTACTCTGGCGATCGAAATCACAAATTGTCCGCATCGTTGTCCAGAATGTCACTCTCCTTGGCTAAGAGATGACAGTGGTGTAATTCTTGACTATGAAGCTTTAGCTAAACTTATTGAAGAAAATAAATATATAACTTGCATATGTTTTATGGGCGGTGATGCTAACCATAAAGAAATCGCGGATCTTTCAGAGTTTCTACACATGACGACTGATAAAAAGGTTGCCATGTATAGTGGCGATGAAGATATAGATAGTCTATTAGTAGACGTGTTAGATTATTATAAGGTCGGTCCTTATATTAAAGAAAAAGGGCCATTAACAGATCCCAATACTAATCAAAGATTATATCTTATTAAGAATAAGGAATTAATAGATATCACATATAAATTTATTAATACTGTTCAATAATAGTATTGACAAATTATTATACATACTTTATAATAGGTATCAGCGAGGACATAGAGCCTCAGCTATGTCGTCTCGTTAATATAATAGAATAAAATAGGATTTATTCTTTAATTAAAGTCAATAGGAGGACTTAGAGATGAAATATTATAGTGAAAAACTTAACAAAAATTTTGACACAGTTGAAGATTTGGAGAAAGCAGAAAAGGCTGAAGAAGAAAAGAACGCCTTAGTCTCTAAAGAAAAGGAAAAGAGACAAAAAGAAGTTGCTGAAATCCAAGACGCGGCTAATGGCTATTTAAAATTAGTTGCTGAAAACAACAAAGTCAGAGATCAACTAAAAGAAAAAGAAAATGCGGCTTATCTTGAATACAAGAATAAAATTGTTGAATTTTCTAAAGCACATAAAAACTATCATCTAAGCTTTACATTAAACGGCGACAATGTTGAGTTCAAAGTAGAAGAAATTAGATATATTTCTACTGAAGAATATATGAAACAAAGACACGCCGCAATGAAAAAAATGATAGAAGAATTTATGCCTTGGTAATCTAAAAATAAAACTGAGGCTGTTTCCGGAGGTAAAACTCCGGACATATCGCGGGGTGGAGCAGTAGTAGCTCACTTGGCCCATAACCAAGAGGTCGTAGGTGCGAATCCTACCTCCGCAACCAAAACAATTTATTATAATCTTTAATAGCTTATTAGCGCTAAACGACCAATTATGCGCTGTCCAGGAGATAAGTTATGCTAAGATTCTTAAAAACAATTTGGGGCCTCTTAAAAGACGGTATTAGCAAAACTATAAATGCTCAATACTCCTTCAAAAGGTAGTCCTAGACAGGAGATTGGGACCTGGGTAAAAACACCAGTATTAAAGTTATAAAAAAGATGGCAGGGGACATTTCCTGTCGGGATAAAGAAGACCTTAATTTGTTTCAGGTAAATAAAATCACATGTGATGTTTAATAAATAACTGAGATGTAACTTCTGGGGTAATGACCTTGATGTGAATATGTTGAAATAAAATAAGCATCAAAATAATTAGTCTCACAGCTAAGTGATGAGGTAAGATAGACTAAAAAATAATTGCATCACTCGTGCGACGCCACGTTAATCCGCTGCACACATATCTTCATGCGGTGCTTAATTGAGAAGAGAAGAAGGTCTCGGAACGCCTCTTAATAATGCGCAACATTCGGGCCATTATAACCCATAACAAAACCTAGAGTAGTGACGACTACGTTGAAAGGCACAAAAAGGGTTATTTATTTTACCACTTGGTAGATACGTTGTTTGAAATTAGTACTTGACAAATGTATTTTAGAACTTATAATTAAGTACAGTTGGAAACTGACCTTGTGTCTTTCGAACAAGGGCACCGAGAGGAGCCATTGCGACTCTATTCTAGATTGTCTTGAGTGCCCTTCCTTAAATGGGTCCAGAGGATGACGGACTGCGGTTCTACTCCCTGAATAAAGGATACTGTCAAACCTTGTAAAAAACTTGAGAAACGGTTATTGAAGAGCCGTGCAACTAAAGTCTTCCGAGTAAGGTAAAAGCCTTATAGCAATACAACAAGTTTTCGGGAAGATACCTACGAGAAATTACCGACTAGAAGGTCGTAGGATGAAAATCAGGAAACGAAAAGGGTGGTGAGTCGGTTGCCCACCTGAAACTCCAGGTAAGTGGAGAAAATAGAATAGGCTATGAACAAATCTTACCGAACTCATCTATTACTCCTAAGTGTGTAAGATTAAACCATCGGCCCTATCTTTGAAGGGAATTGACTCCCAATGAGCCGAACATGTGATAGATGTTTAGTTGTTAGTTGCTTTTAGCAACGTAAGGCTTGGTAGTATCAGTGGTATCTCCCGATTAAATTGAATCCACTGTAAGTAAATAATTTCAAGAGCCTTATTCTTCCCGCTATCATTATGTAGTTGGGATATTGTTCCGGGTTTCACCATTGAGTGTGACCCGAAATGGTTAATTACATCTTCTGGCCAAGATGTGATTATATATTGCCGAATAAAAAGGCTATCCGGTAAGTTTCCGGCCGTCATACTAAGTTTACTTAGGCGTGGCACAAGAGTTCCTTAGAGGAACAACTAAAAGAGAAAGCAAACTCTTTAAAACTCCGGGTTAAATATGCCGCAAGCTGAAGACTATGATTATACACCGCCGTTGTTAATTGCCAGGGAAATAATGACATTCTTTAGCCCGCAGTCGCCTGACGCGAGGAGCAGAGCCACCAGTGAAGAACGAGTAGTGTCGCTAGACTAGCGCAGAGTGGTATCAGGCAAAGTCGAGAAAACTCCAGCCAAGTGGAGAAAGTAGAATAGGCTACGGACAAATCTTGGATACCTCATCTATAGTTCCTGGAACTGTTCTTCATGATATCAAGGCTATGCTAACTTCGTGTGTAGAAAGTTGTAGTACATGGATGCATAGACGATAGATTAAACGGTAGGATAATAGAGGACCTTCCTTAACAAATTAATTACATCTCTCTGACCCAAACACTAATTTAAGTTTTCAGCAACTTATTAGAGCGTTTCCGAGAAAATATTTCATATCTTACAGTAAAAGGAAACCAAAGGGAGTAAGTCGTAAAGGATGTGATTATAAATTGCATTTCGGTGCGCTTAGTTAGATGCGGAAATGTGAAGCAGACTCACCTGCTCTAACTACACAACCTTATTGGGTTAATATAGAGAAAAGATACTCTTAAATATCTTAAAGTCTGTATTCCGGGTATACATCGAGAGTATACATGCCTAATTGTGATTAGGCTTGTCCTATGACGCTAGATAATGAGGTTAACGCTAGCTGAGGATCTACTGAGTTTGTTGGCTTCTCGACCTCAAAATAGTCAAAATCTGGAGATGCCCCTCCCTAAGCGCGGCAGTTGTAAAATCGGAAGGAAAACCATAAACCTCCAGGTGGCTCCTGGCAAAACTGTAAGAGATAAGCTTTCCCTTTAAACAGTATAAAGATTCGGGGGTTGCAGACCTATCGCTGTAGGTAGCTCGTAGGCAAAGCGTCAAGATGATGTGTCAAAGTTCGTTGGTAAGAGCCTAATCTCGTTAATAGCAAGAGATGATTGCAGTAATATACTTTGGTCTGGAATGACACAGTAATGAACCTAAAAATCCAACTTATTGAAACGCCTAGCAAATGACCATCTTGGAGATGCGATGCTATAAGTTTCGTGCCAGTAGTACTTAGTCTGGCACAATAAATCGAATAGCCCAATTAGAAGGGTTTGTTGGCTATTAATAAAAAAAGTACACGAGTTAACGTGGATAAAATTAACCAACCCTAGTTCCACCACCTAGTACTGAATGTTGTTTAGTTGGTTAAGGATCACGATAGTAGTTCGAAAGGATTACAAGCGGTTCAAGATTCTTATAAAAGAAGTAACTAATTACTTGAGCAAATCAAGCGATAATTAATCTTTCCAACTAAGTAAGTGGACTACCTCAGCCTATTAAACGATAGTTTGATTTGTAATTATTAATTAATAGGTAATTAACCAAATAACTTGAATAAGATAATTCGTTATCTTAGTTTGGTAGAAGAGTAAATGTTCTGAAGCATGATTCCGGTAGGAAATATCTATGGGAGTCAAAAGTGAAGATGAAAGTGTATTCTTTCTGGAACAGCCATCAAGTTTGGGTATAAAGAGTGACAAAGCTGGGAAATTCCAGGAAGTTCATCCTGCAAGAGAGGGTTGTGCCTCTCAGCGTGTCTCGCATAGGATTTGAGACTAATAAATGGCCTATCTAGTCGGGATTTAATCACTCGGCGAAAAACAAGCACAAATAAACAAAACTTGTCTCACATGTCAACTTGCGAAGGAAAAAAGCTGAGTTCTCGTTAGAGAGTAGGTCTAGACTTAGAATTCTCATGCTCCTGGGGTTGACATAAAAATAAAATAGTGCATTAAGATTGAGCATTTATTTGCCGAGAGGTTCACAATCTACGTTCAGTAATGACGTATCGGATCAAGTATACTCATGGTTAAATATCTCCCGCGATTAGGCCGAAGTTCCATGAGCAATCCTTCTCTTACCAGATAACCGTTGATGACACTGCTGAGGAGAGTAAAAATTGTTTGATACAAATGCTGACAGCTGGCTTGCAGCTGAAGATGGTAACAACAGAAACAGATAACTATTGTAAACCAGAAACAGAAACCATCTTAGTCGGTGAAACACACTCTTGTTAGGTCCTGACTGCGTTCTGAAAGATGTCCGAAAAATGCTTTAAGTTATAAGGTAGTGAAAGTCATAAATCCTTATGTAATTCTTATTCATAGGCAGGCAACCATTATTCCGTGAAAAGAAAGCGAACACGGTAGACACATCGGCGAAGGACAAAATTATTTGTCCGTTCCTTAGTGATCATTAGTTTAATGATTAGTAAAGAGCAGACAATGCTCAGTAGGCCCAAAAGGCCATTTTAGAAGCCAAAAGCTTAAAGGAGAATTAATAATGAGTGTTTATAGCGGTAAGTGTGATTTGTCCGATCACATCAGTGGAATGGGTGGCTGGTTTGATAAAGATGGTAAACCAGTTAAATTTGGCGATCCACATGTTCATGTATTATATTCAGATGAATGGTTAGATTTCTTAGCATTTAAGAAAGCAACTGGTGGCGTTATGCATCAACATAAAAAGATTACCTTAACACCTTGGAATCATGAAGATGTTAAAAAACTCTGTAAAGAATTTGATTATCAAGAACATACTAGAATTGTTCCAGATAAGCGCCAAAAATCTGGTCAAAGAGAAGAAAAATATTTAACTTATACTTATTGGGATAAAGAGTATACCTTAAAAGAGTTAAATAAAAAAGGTATTTGGATAACTATTGATATTCATTTTAATACCTTATTAGATTTAATTCCATACTATCCTTATATTGTTAGCATGTGTGCCCACAGTGATGGGAAAGAGGTTATTTATATCTCACAGCAAAGTTTTGTAGATGAAGAAATAGACGATCATTTGGAACATGGTTGGTATTCTGATTTCTGGCAACATTACAAAAAAAAGTTACAAGATCATTATCGAGACGTGGTTTTAGAACACTATAATCCAACAGGTAGAATAGTCGAAGAAGAATTGCACTTTTTTGAAGTTGGCGGCAGATACATGGCTTATACAAGAGAGCCTATTGACGACGGTTTCGATGTCGAATGGATTACAACAAAAACTCATTGGACTGGTCCTAAAGTGTTAAATGAAACGACAATCGAAATGTACAAGCAAGATTTTGAAGGCTATTTGGGCGATACGGTAAAAGTTCGCTATGTAAAAAGAAACAAATGAAAAGACTATTTCATTGGATGTAGAATATAGTCGACAAAATTAAGATATAAATGTAGAGTATAGTCTACAAAATTAAGATAGGGTTTGATGAAGCCCTGTCTTTTTTTGAGTAAAAGGAGGAATCTTATGAAACGTGATATTACAAATGAACTTCCAGCTAACATACGTGAGCAATTGGATTTTTTAGCTAAATCTTTCAGACAAAGATCCTTCTTTATTCAAGATACCGAAACAACTGGTGTTGGTGATTTGGATCAAATTCACGACTTTGCAGGCCTTTACTATGATAAAGGTAGAGTTTATAAGATCCAATATTATGTTGTTCAACCTAATGATAAAGATGAAAATGGTATTATCCATGTGGACTTTAATGCATTACGCAAGCTCCATAAAGATTCCCCCGCTTTTAAATATATGATGGGGACGGAAGGAGACAGTAACGAAGCATATCGTCAAATGCGTGAAGCGATGGACAAAAAGGTTTGGGATGAAAATGATCCTATGATCTCTAGAGAAAATTTAGCTTTATTATTAAAAAATAGATATGCAAAAGTTCCAAACTTTGCTTATAATGCCACTTTTGATATAAAAATGGAAAAAAAATTAGAATCAGCAATCAATAGCAAGATTAAGTTTTCACAAGTTTATGATGTTATGACTATTGCTCTTTCTACAATGCCTGAAATTATGTCAAAAAACATGGGTAAAGAATTAAGTGTTGGTAAATTGGAAAAAGTGTATAAGTATCTAGATGAAACTTATCCAGAAGAGTTTAAAAAATTTAAAACGACAACCCAAGATGGCCAGCAAGAGCATACGGCATGGTCAGATATTTTTAATTTTACTGTTCCAGTGTTAAATTTCTTCTTACAAGAATTACGTAATAGAGGATGTAATATTCGTTCTTTTAAGGATATTATGGCCTTCTATCATGCTGGTAAAGACACAGCAATACAAGAGATCTTGAAGACTGGCTTAAAAGCTGGTGTTGACCTCTCGCACTTTCTTGCCAAACCAGGACAAAGTCCTAGACTAGTTGCTGGGGCAATAGGTAGTAGAAATTTATTAGCACTAGAAGAAATGGCTGTTTATAATCAGTTGGTGGGTACTGCAATAAAAGCAGCTAAATCTAATATTAAAGCGCAAAAAGAAAATATTAAATTGCGCGAACAAGAGCTTAAGGGGCAAATTGAGAACGAAAAAGAGGTCATTCGTAATTTACGTTCTCAACGAAATAAATTGAGTAATAGCTTGGGCACAGATCCTAGGGCATCTTATTGGCAAAGAGCAGATGTGCAACATCGAATACAAAATGCCTCAAAACATCTTGAAGCGTTGAAAAAGGAACGAGATTCTTTGATCAAGCGCAGCGAAAGCTTAAATCAAGAAGTAAGAGCATTGAGTGCTGCTGAACCTGTTTTGATGCAAGATAAAATTACTAAAGGATTGCAACAAGAGATAAATAAAGCAGAAGCTACTCAAGAAAGTATAAGAAAAAAAATTGATTCTTATATTGACGCGACTTTAAAAAAGTATAACGGAACGGCAGTTGGCTCTTCTAAGGTTATTTGGGATGCAAAAGCTGGAACGATGCTTTTTAAGGTTAATGGGGTAGATACAAAAATTCCATTACCAACTTGGTGGTTGGATGCTCAAAAGCAATATAGGATTCTTAGTAATAAGTTAAGCAAATTGAAGCCAGAAAGAGATAGTCGTAAAGTTAATCCTAACGCTGGCTTGATTAGTAAAAAATTAAAAGATGTACAAGACTATTCAGAAAAACTCACACAAATAAATAAAAAAATTACGATTTTACAAGAAACCGTAGAAAAAAAAGAAACTCTTTTAAGAAGAGAGTATTCCAATTTATTAAAGAAACAAAGAGATATTGTTTCCAACGCAAAAGATAAAACTCTTCCTCCTGCATATTATGCAAATAATAAAAAGATTGAAACTATTCGAGCGCAATTACAAAGTTTTTCCGCTTATGAGGAACAACAAGCAAAAATTTCTGCGATAGACAGTAAGATTACCTCTTCAAAACAACGTATCGAAGAAATAAAGAAAAATCCTGAAGATATTAAAGAAGTTATTATCAATGGAAAAGTAGTTTCTGTTGGTATAACTGATAATGGTAAGAGTGCTTATTATTTAACTTTATCTGGAAAATTAGGTAGGAAACTTCCTTCTAATCTTTGGGATAGTTCTAAAGGCACGTTCCGCAGTTCGGTCCAATTAGCTGATTACAATCCTTCTAAGAAAGAGTTTAAAGTTTTATCAACCGCAGCGGTAATGAAAGATAAATCGCTGCTAGATGATATGACAATTATTCCTATCAAAATGGGGTTATATACTGGCGTAACAAAGGCTGGACAAGGTTTCGTTATTAGAGCTCACACCTCTAGATTTTTAGATGCAGAAGAGTTTTTGCAATTTGGGAAAGATAAAATCTTTTCTGTTAGTGAATTAAGCTCTACCATAGGCAAATGGTTCGGAAAAGAAAGTGGCGGAGCCAATTATTTTTCAGAATTTGGTACAGCCCACCATAAGGTTATGGAAGATATCGCTAAAGGTAAGCTTCAGTTAAACTCTCAAGGGACCGTTGACCCTCACATCTTGAAATTATATTTAAGAAAGAACTGGATTTTTGGTGATGCAGAAACAAAAGCAGATTTAAGAGCCCTTTTTGAAAAAGGCTCTGCGAATAAAATTAGTGAAGCATCTTTTTTAGTATTAGAGAATACTGTTAATGGTGTCTTAAAACAATTCCATTCACGAAAAGTTCCTGTTTCTGCTATATTAAAAGCGAATGAATTAACTTTAGGTGCGATCTTAAAAGTAGATGGGATAGAGATTCCTCTTAGTGGTACCCTTGACCAACTTTGGGTTTGGGGAAATCAATTGAGAATCGCTGACTTTAAAACTTCTAAGGAAATTGGTCCAGAATATGTTCTCCAACTTTCGTTCTATCGTCTTTTGGTTAGGGCATTAGGGCCAGAGTTGCGTGAAAAGTTTGGGATCCGAGACATTTCAAACAAAATGACCATTTGGATGACACCTGCTACATTGAAAAAGGTAGGTGGAATAGTTGATATCGACGCAATGAGCGATAAAGAATTAGCATCTTTTGCACGCGATTCTTGGACTGCTTTGACTGAAAAAAATCCTCAGAAGAAAGAATTATTAGTCAAAGAAATAAAAAATAAATGGTTTGAAAAAGTTGATACTCATATTGGGCGTCGCATTGTTGATGCTGAAGTCCAGACCAAACATGGTAAGGAAGTAAGGCATTTTATTAATGGACAAACTATCGGGGATATTGGGGCAGAACTTAATAGGCGATACCCAATTCCAGAAGAAGAAGTCACTCATTGGAAGAATTATCAAGATTATGTAAAGTTAGGTCTTGGTAAAAATATGACCTTTGAAGAGTATTTAAAAGACCGCGGCAGTAAAGTGTGGAAAGCGCACGAAAAGGCAATGCGAGAGAGATATAACGGTGTCAAAAACTATATTAATTCTCTTAGCACTGCTGAAGACCGTAAGCATCTTAAAAATTTATTATTCTTAAGGGGTGAAAATGGAGGCTTCTTATATAACAATCCTATTTTCAATGATTATAGGATGAAGGAGCGTCCAGAGCTTCATTCAATTATTAGTAGAACGAAAAGTGGCTTTAAAACAATTCGTATACAAAATGCGGAAGGCAAAATGCAAGACGTCAAGGTCAGAATTGAGGGAGGCCAGCTTACTCTAAATGAAGAGTGGATGAAAAATGCTTCTGATGGTGGAATTTTTTACCAAGGAGTAAATCAAGCGGCGACTTTCGGAAACTTGTCTTCGCGAGATTGGCTTCGATTATTTAGGAGTACTGACCTACAATTTCTCTATAATGCTCGTACGTCTGTCATGAACTTGACGCCGAAAAAAATAAACGAGATTAATGAGGCTATCGAAGCAAATAAAGTATATGAGAGAGCCTTGAGCAGTTTAAGTAAAACCGCTTTAGACCAACTTACTGGCGGCAAGCCTACTAAAGAAAAGGCTGAAGGGTTTTATGCGTTGAAAGCTTTTCTCAACTCATTACAAAAAACATATGAAGAAGCAGAAAAAACTCTCTCTGAAAATAAAGGTTTTATTGATGATTTACAAAGAAAATATGCTTCTTTTTTAAAACAAAATAAAACTTTTAAAAATTATAGTTTGAGCGAATATGTTCGAGAATATACAGACGAGAAAACAAAACAAACTTTTAACTCTTTATTAGACTTTAGAGCTTCTCAGCAATTATTAAGCAACCCTGCTCTCAAACAGCTGATAGATTTTAAAGATTTACCTTTAAACGAAAGGCCAAAAGATCTTACTGATTCTATCACAATTTTAGAGGATCATTTAGGTTATAATATTGATGAAGAACATATCTCTAGAACTGAATTCCAGTATTATAGGGACGAAGAAGTAGAAGAATCAGTTTCTTCAATGTTAGGCAAACCAAAGTTTGTTAAAGAATACAGTAAATATTCTGATGATAGACGAGACGAAATTACAGCGCAATTGCCTCATCGTGTTGCAAGAATGTTAACCCGATATTCGTTGGGTAAAATGGTTTATACTCGTATGTATGAAGAGTATAAAAAAGCTAGTGGGGCAAAGGCTTTGAAGTATGAAGATTTTATTAAAAGTTTACCTTATGAACAAAGAAGCGAATATACAGCTTCTAAAGAATTAAGTGATAAATTTCAACAAGCATTATCTTCTGGCAATGCTGGTAAATTTTTGTTAGACCTTGCAAAAGAAAATGCTATTGGTACTGATACAGAGTCAAAAGACTTATTATCTTTAATTAAATCAATAGCTTCAGAGGCGCCAGAAATTTTAACCAGCCCATCAGTGCTAAAAGAATTGGCTCTTCAATTTAATGGCGCAAAAATGCTTCGTTATTCGAGATTTAGTGTTGACAAGTTAGCGAGATTGGGTTTGCCTTTAACTCTAGTGGGCAAAGACCTAGACTCCGAGAAAAAAGGAACACCTTTTTACACTTTTGAGCGTACAAGTAAAGAACTAATAGAATCTTTCCAAAAAGGTGAGTTTGACAAACTTTCTTCTTTAGTAAATCGAATTGCTCGTGTATCTTTAAGCGCTAATCCGGACGAAGGAAAAGCTAGCGCTATTGAGAGTGCGATAAGAGATTTATTAGAGAAATACGAAAGCACTTTTCCTATTTTGGGAGTGTTTTCAGAAAGAGTAAAACAATTATTTTATGCTGCCTCTCAGGCGCGTAGCCAACAAGAAAATATTAATGAGTTAGATCCTAGTGACCCAGACGATGCTGAAGAAATAAAAGCGTTGAAGGAAGAAAAAACTGCGCAGGCGTTACGTATTACACAGGCGCAACTGGGCTTAGGTAAGTTATTCCCTCTTATTGAGTTCTTCAAGAAAAATCTTTTAGGACTTGGTGAAAGTTATGAAGGGAAAGTCGGTAGAGAAGCAGTGATTGCTTTTTTAAGAGCAGAATATGCAAAAGTAGACCGACAATACCTGTCTGAAAATGAAGATAGGACAAAGGCTTTCCAAGAAGCAATAAAACAGGAGGTTAAAGTAACAATGGCAAATAAAGAAACAAATCAATTATTAAAGCAAATTCTTGAATTGTTGTCATCAGGAAAGACTCCTGTTGGTAACGTCAATCCAAATGACATCGAAGGAATGAATGAACCTGCTAGCACTCTATTGCTTTCTCCTGCGTTGACTAAAGAACAAAAAACAATAAGGGAAAAAGCACTAGAAGAAAGAAAACTTGAGTTAAACATTATCAAGGAACAGAAAAAGGTTAGTGAAGCAAAAAATGAAGCCGAAAAAAGAATGGCAGAAGGCGGTGTTAAGTGGTTACAAGATTCTTTAGCTACGATGAAAAATACTCATAATAAGGAAATGGGTTTAGAAGGCAATATAGAGTTTCTTAATAAAATGCGAGCGAAAGTTAAAGAAGAATCTCTCGCAGAAGAAAAAGAACTATATGCGGGTATTTTCAATAGATACCTTGACGCTGAAGACTTAGCTAAACAAGAAATTCAAAAATATCAAAAAGAAATGGGTATAGCAACAAAAGAAGGAAAAACCGATGTATTGGCTGTTTTGCGTGACACATTTTTACCTAATGCAAAATTACATTTAGCTACTGCTGAGAAAAATACACAAGCCTTCTTTGATCAATATCCTGAAATTCCTGCTGATATTAAAACACATTTGCAAGAAATAAAATCTATTAGAGATAAAGAGTTTGCGGACAAATCAGATTTAGAAGCAGCTAAAGAAGAAGATAAAGCGAGAATCGAGCGTGAACAAAACTACTTAAAACTAATAGAAAAAGAAAAAGACATCAAACAACAAATTGCTGCCTTAAATGTAAAAATCGCTGGTGCTGATGAAATTACTGCAATGTCTCTTAATGCTCAAAAGCGAGGATTAAATAAAGACAGAAAAGCGGCAGAAAAAGCATCTTGGAGCGCCTATAATGAGTATAAAGACATTTATGGAGCTGATATTGATGGCAACGTTTTTACTTTGGCAGGCGAAATTTTGTCTGATCCTGATAAAGCGTTAAAGGGCGCTAACAAAGCAGGAAATATTTCTGTTTTACAAGCTAAACGTAAACACGCAGAAGAAGAATATAATGCTTCTTTAGAAAAACAACTCAAGCTTTACCAAGAAATTTATGACATCCAATCTAAAATTAGCGCAAGACAGCGTGTTGGCGATGACAAAAGTGTAGAAATCCTGGAAAAGATACTGGGCAAAAAGATGACGCAGTTTGATGAAGCGGATAAAAAGACTCAGGGTAACCTTGACAGTTTTTTAAGTCTGTTCAGAGGTAAAAAACAAAAAGAAAAAGCCTTAGCCGCTTTAAAGTTATTTTCAAACGAAAAAGTTGACATTGATCAAGAACAAAACTTAAAAAATAGTAAAGACGATTTTGGTGCTTTAGAGCAAGCTAAATCTCAATACAGAGCGCTTAAAAGGCAATATGAAACATATTTTGATCAACTGAACCGTAACGATATAAAGTTCAGAACGACACGCGGGAGTAAAGAACGTAGTGCATTAGATGTGCAAGCAGCAGTAATTAGCGAAAACTTAACAGAAGTGTCAGAACAATTGGAAAATTTCCAAAAAGGTGCTAAAAATATCCAAGGTTTTGCGGCTGCAAAAGATAAAATTGATAAACAGTTTGCTGATATTCAAGCAAAGAATATTGCCAATGCTAATGTAGCATTTAAAGGCGAAAATACTTTATTTGGCAAATTAACAACCTCCTTCAAAGGAATGATTTATCAATTTACTCAATTTGGGGCTGCCTATAAAATTATAGGCGCAGTCAAGAAAGGTATTAGCGATATCGTAGCTTCTGCTAAAGCTTTAGACAAAGCCATGGCCGACCTTAGAATTGTGACTGGACAAACTGGTAGTGAAGCAAAGAATACAATGTTACAATTTTCAAATCTCGCTTCGCAACTCGGTGTTACTACTGCTGAAGTTGCCAAGTCAGCGACAGCATGGTTAAGACAAGGTTATGATATGGCCCAAGTTACAGACTTAGTGACTTCTTCAATGTATTTAAGTAAACTTGGTATGATTTCAGTTGATGAAGCAACTCAAGGATTAACCAGTACACTTAAAGGCTTTAAACTTGAAGCCAGAGAGGCCATTGATATTGTTGACAAGTTTACAGCGTTAGACGTTAAGGCAGCTACGACAGCTGGTGAAATCGCTACTGGCTTGGCTCAATTCGCCAACTTAGCAAGTATGAGCGGTATTAGTGTAGATCAAGCTTCCGCTATGGTTGCTACTATTGCTGATGTCAGCCAAGTCTCTGGCGCACAAGCTGGTAACTCTCTTAAAATGATGTTATCCCGTTACGGAACGGTTAAATCCGGGAAATTTAGTTCTATGGAAGGCGAGGGTGATACTGAAGCTCTCAACGATGTTGAAAAGGTATTAACAAAAATTGGTATTTCTATGAGAGATACTAATGGCCAATTCAGAGAATTCGATGATGTATTAGACGCCATCGCTGAAAAATGGGACAACTTAGATAATATTTCTCAAGCGGCCGTGGCTACAGCGATCGCTGGTACAAGACAACGTGAAGCATTCTTAGTCCTTATGCAAAATATGGACAAGTACAAGAGATTCACGGAAATTTCTGAAAGCTCTTCAGGAACCGCTGAGAAGAAATATCAATCTTATCAAGAACATATGCAAGCCGCACAAAATAGATTGGCAGCGGCCTGGGAAAAAATAGCACAAAATGCTGATATTGCGAGTTTCATTACTCAATTTATCAATTTTGCTACTGTTATGGTAAAAATAATGCCTACCTTCTTAAATACGGTTACTCGTTTGGTGTCCATTTGGCAGGGATTTAGAATTCCTACTTTGTTGCAACAAGGAGTACAGTTCACAGGGGCTTCGCACTTTTTTGGCAGTGTAAGAGGGCTTTTTAAGAAAGGAGGATTAGGACACGCCATAGAGAAAGGAAATGAAGATATCCGTGCATATGTTACTGGCGAAAGCAATCGTTTCGGTGGTAGCCAAGTAGACGAATGGATAAAAAGAATTTCGGAGCAAGTTGATCTGATCGTCCAACGTTATCAAGGTCAAGGTCAAGGATCTCAAGTTAGTAAAGATGCTGAAGCAGTTGAAAACGCTTCTGAACAAATGGCTAATAACGCTCAAGCAGCCGCAGTAAGTACCGAAGAAGGTGTGACTAACGAACAGCTTAAAACAGCAGAGGGCGTTAAGCAAGTTAATCTAGAAAGACAAGAAACACAATCTACAGGCGGTGGTAATGGCGGCGCTG
>AUXO016666628.1_pt1 | contig 16995 bp, 23 predicted proteins | sample 768731 | NCBI WGS metagenome assembly AUXO01 (sample SAMN02715735, study PRJNA202380) | gut metagenome | biome: sheep rumen | host: Ovis aries | place: New Zealand: Palmerston North
TCTGACCTTATTACATCTACTGCAGCCAATGTAGCTATTGGCCCAACAGCAAATAATATAACACAGCCTTTAAACTCTGAAAGCACTTTTAATGTTCCTACTTTAACAGTAGATAGATATGGTCATATTACTGCTGGATCTAATGTAACTTATAAATTACCTTTAAGTAATAGTTATTCTTATAATTTAACTAATACAACTGCGGCAACTGGAACACCCCAGTATGATACTACTTTAAGATTCTGGAGAGATAATGATAGTTTAGAATCTTCGATAACTTTTATAGGAGATCTTTAGAATGATGGTGGAATCAGTGTTGCAGCAAATACTAGTACTATTGAAATTAAACATAGAACTCTTACTTTAAGTACTGCTAATAATACTACCTCTATTGCACCAGGTGGCAGCTTTAGTGTTTTAACAAATGTTGCTACCGATAAATATGGGCATATTACAAATGCTGCTTATACAGAATTTACATTACCAGCATATAAATTAAATAATTCTTATGATTCTAATACTCATACTATTACAACTTCATTATATGATACACAATCTAGTAGTACAGTTGCGGGCAGTGCAATTATTAAATATACAAGTGATACTTTAAATATTAGTTCTACTGCAACTGGCGATATATATACTTATTCTGTTAATTTAGAATGGGAAGATTTTAATTAAAAAATAATTTAAAAGAGGGATATAAAAATATTTTATATTCCTCTTTTTATAGAAAGGAGATTAGTGCATGAATCAAGAGGTTTTTTAGCCAGTGAGAGGAACTGAATCTTCTATTCTCGCTCAAACTCCTCAAAAGGGGTATGTTTATTTTGCTATAGATACTAAAAAGATTTTTTATAGTGATGGTGAATCTTTTTTACCTATGGGAGGTAATACTGGTGTTTGGTATGGATTAATGCAATATGCAGAAACACCAGAACCTACTCAAGTTGAATTTGATTTTTCAATAGATGAAATTGAAGGTAATCAAGATATTAGCGATGGAAAGTATAATGTTCCTAATTTAGATGATTTAATTTTTAATACTCCTGATGGATGTTTTTATAGAGTTAAAGAAATAGATTACGATGGTGAATCTCCTTTATTACATTGTAATAAATTAACTGTTTCTGGAGGCGGTGGCGGTAGCGGCTCTGGAGGAGGCGGAGGTTCAACTGGTTCTATGACAGTTTCTCGCTTAGGTGATTAGACAATTAATACATTACAAGGTAATGATTGCTTCATTAAATATAAATTTATAGCAACTGATGCCTCAGGAGAAGAAACTGGTCCAGGAACAGCTTCTTTATATGTCAATGGTACATTGCGTGCTACTTTTGTAGCTTAGCAAGGAGAAAATGAAATAAATGTTGGACCTCATTTAATTGTAGGGTCTAATAGTATTCGTTTAGTAGTTAGTGGTAGTATTGGTGGTACAAGTAATATTCAATAGTCTAAGAATTGGACTATTATTTCTACCAATTTAACAATTACATGGAATTATGATGAAACTACTATTAATACTGGATCTAATATTACTTTTGATTGGAAAGTTTCTATTTCTTTACCACATACTACATATATTTTAGTTGATGGTATTTATCCTATTTCAATTCCTTCTGTTGATAATTAGTTAAATAAAACTTATACAGTTTCTCGTGAACAATATTATTTAACTCATGGTAGTCATTTAGTAACTATGTATGCAGAAGCAGAAATAGGTGGAACTGTTTTTAGATCTACTCCAGTTTCTCATACTATGATTTGTGTAGATTAGGGTGAAGCAAGCACTATTATTAGTATAAATTTACCTAAAGATACCGTAGATTAGTATGATACATTAACAATTCCTATTATATTTTATAACCCAGCTACAGCTGGTTCTAGTAATAAAGTTTCAGCTACTTTGAGAGAAGATGGCGCAGATGTAGATATTTGGCAAGACTATGAAAATGCTAAAATTTATGAATGGAATTATACTCCAACTACTCCTGGTACTAAAACACTTTCTATTTTAAGTGGTACTTCTGAAGAAGTATTAACAATTAATGTTAATGATTTAGGATTAAGTACTTCTGAAGTAAGTGGTTATGATTTTAAATTTAAAGCCAGTGATATTATTAGTAATAATGCTTTAAAAAATTGGTCTTTTGATCGAGAAGTTGCCTCATCTTATAATGTAATTCATGAAACTATTATTCCTTCATTTTCAGAAGAATTTGATTGGGTAAATGGTGGTTTAAAAAGTGAATTAGATGATAAAGGTAATCGTAGAAATTTTATTAGCATTAAAGCAGGTAATACATTATCTTTTAATTATGCTCCATTATCTAATACTAGTAAAACAAAAGGTTTTACTTTAAAAGTTATTTTTAAAGCTACTGAATGTAGAGATTATGATGCAACTATTTTAAAAATTGGTGATGCATTAGAAGGCGATGGAGTTTATTTTAAATTAAAAGCAAATGAAGGAATTTTTAAATCTAATAACTCAATAATTACAGTGCCTTATTGTGAAAATTCTTATATTGAATTTGAAATTGATATTTGGCCTAGTGAAAATAATCAAGGTTCTTATTTGATGACTTGGATTGATGGTGTTCCAGCTAGCGCTTCTAGGTATGAAAGTGATGATAACTTTTATCAAGGTAATCCTAAAAATATAGTTATTGGTTCAGATGATTGTGATGTGTAGATATATCTATTAAAGGTGTATCAAAAACATTTAACAGATGAATAGCATTTAACTAATTTTATTATGGATGCCCCAAATGCTATTGAAGTTATTTCTAGATATAATAGAAATAATATTTTAGATGATAATGGAGAAATTTCATATACTAAATTAATTGAAAAAAATCCTGATTGTGATGTTTATTTATATGAAATTCCTAAAATGACACAAACTAAAAAAGATAAAGTTAAAAATTGTACCTATATGCGTTATAAGGGTAAACGCAGAGGAGAAATTGCCCCTTGGCAGACTGCAGATGGTGTAACAATGGCTGTTTAGGGTACCTCATCTGCGGCTTATGGATTAGCAGCTTTTAATTTTAATTCCACCTTTACAAAAGGATTTATAGATTATTCTCATTCAGATGAAGGAGAACATATTGATAATTGGGCCATGGATGAAAATGCAATTCCAATTGATGATTATAATACTAAAGTAAATGTTGCATCTTGTGAATGCGTTAATAATGCTTTAAATCAAGAGTGGTATGAAAGATTAGTAAATCATGTTTATATTACAGAGTATAAATAGAAAAATCCTAAATCTCGTCATACTATGCAATTTATGAATATGGGTGTTGTATTTATTAAAGATAATAATCCAGAAACTTAGGCTAACAATACTGCGGATAATGTTTTTAAAGATACTCCTGGTTATATTTAGAACCCATTTTATAAAATGTATTCTGCGTGTAATATGGGAAATATTAAACGTAACGAGGGCGTTTTCTCAGATCCATCTAATCCATATGATGTTATAATGGAAAATCCAGATAACCAATCAGTTTATTAGCAAATGACTGGTCGTGTGGAGTTAAATCCAGATACTGGAAAGTTAGAATTATATGGAGAATGGGAAGATACAAAGTTCTATCCATATGTGGATGCTGGTGACTTTATTGAAACAAAAGATTCTCGAGCACAAGCTGGGAAAACTTACTATGCACGAGTGGAGGTTAATGGTCAAGTCAATTATTCTCCTGTAGATGTTACTGCAGAAGTTGTGGGAACAGACGTTTCTACTTATTATGAAAAAGATAATAATGAATATATTTTAACCTCTGATGTTGTTGCTCAAGCTAATAAAACTTATTATAATCGTTCAATGCAAAATGATGAAGAAGTTTTTACTGAAGTAACAGATATCATTTTGCCAGTAGAAGGTTCTAATGTTAAAAACTATTATGAACAAGTTACTACTCGCACAAAAAATGCAACTGAAGTATTTGAATGGAGAGCGACTCCTGATAATGCCTGGGCTACTATTTTAGAAACTCGCGGAGTAGATATGCAAGCTGAGGCTCGTAAAGCTTGGACAGATTTAGTAGCATGGTTTGCTATTAATAATCCAAATGCCGCAACTAATGAATTACTTCCAGAGCCTGTCACTTATGGTACTTATACTTTCAAGGGTTATACTTCACGTGCAGATAGATTAGATATCAATGGTAATCCTATGCCAGTACATGCTTAGGGTAAAAATGGCGTACCTAAATCTATTTTGGCAGGTTTAGCTATTTCTGATTATAATGGTACATATACAAGAGATACAAAAGAATATCGTATGGCCAAAATGTTACATGAATGTGAAGACCATTTAATTATGGATGAAATTGTGTTCCATTATTTATTTATAGAGCGTCATGCTTTAATTGATAATGTTGCAAAAAATACATTCTGGCATACAGAAGATTTATAGCATTGGTCTATGATTAAAGATTATGATAACGATACTTCGGATGGTAATGACAACTCTGGCCATTTAACTTTAACCTATGGTTATGAGGTTTTAGATCATGTTCATCATGACCCTCGTGAATCATTTGTTTTTAATGCTTCTTCTTCAGTTTGGTTACATTTTATTGAAGGTTTAATGCCTGCACGTGTTCGTGTGTATTAGGCTTTAGATACAAGTGAAATTGCGGCATGGGACGCAGAACCTTATTTAAATATTTTTAATGAATGGCAAAGTAAATTACCAGAAAGAGTTTGGATTGAAGATTATTATAGAAAGTATTTACGTCCATTAGAAGTCTATAATGCTACTCAATTCTTACCGATGTTAGAGGGCGGGAAAAAGACATATCAAAGAAAGCAGTTTGAAACATATCAAGAGGCTTATATGTCTTCTGAATATTTTGGAAGAAAATGTCAAAGTTCTTTAATAGATATACGTGCTAATGGTAAAGATATTTATGAAATGAAATTTCCTATAAAAATGTATGCAGATTGTTATATTCGTGCTGCCGCAGGTTCTGGTCATGATCCTAATGTCCGTGAAAGATATAGACGTGGTGAAATAGCTCAAATATCTTTACCAGTTCGTGGCGATGCCAATGATATGACAACTTATTTTTATTTAGCTCATTATATTACTTCTTTGGGTGGTATTGAATAGTTAAAACCTAAAAAAGTAGATATTAGTGCAGCCTATAGATTAAAAGAATTTTCAATGACTACTATTGGTGATGAATCTTATTTTGTTAAAACAGAAGATTCTTCTATTGTTGATGGTAAGAAATATTATATACCTACATATAATCCAGTAGCATATCCAGAAGAAGAGAGTTTAACAGTTTATTATGAAAAAAATATAAATAATGAATATGTTCTTACTCAAGATTCAGCTATAGACACAAGTAAAACATATTATATTTTATCTTCTTATTCATTAGTTAGTGAACCAACTGTTGCTAATTTATCTCAATATTTTGAAGAAATTATTTCTGGATAGAATTTAAATTTAACCACAGCGTCATTTAAAGCAAATCGTATGTTAGAAAAATTAGTAGTACAAGATTGTCCTAATATTGCTAATTCATTAGATTTGTCAGCTTGTACTAATTTAAAATATTTAGATATTAGACGCAGTGGTTTTACAGGTATTATTTTAGCTTCTAATGCTCCTACTGAAACTTTATTATTAAATGATCCAACTACATTATCATTTAATAATTTATCAAGAATTAATACATTTGAAGTTGGTTATTCTCGTTTAAATACTTTATTTTTAAATAACATTGATAATAGTCCAGGTTTAAATAGTAAAACATTAGTATCTGGCGTTACTTCTCAAACTGATATTATTTCATATAATAATTAGGAAACTTAGAGACGCAGATTATTAAATTATAATTTATAGAATATACAATGGCAATTAAATGATGCAAATGATATTGATTCTAATTTAAATATAAAATTATTAGATGAATTATTAAATCAAGAATTAAGTACTCCTTATTCTGGTGATAGTAAAATTCCTTTCTCTTAGGGATTATCAGGTTCTTTAATAATTAATGAAAATGCTTACTCTGGATCTGAACCATTAACTATTTATAATAAATATGTAAAACAAGATGTATTTCCTAATTTAGATATTATATTTACTGCGAATAATTCTAAATTATATAATATTTCTATTTTAGATGGTAATGGTTTAGAAATTTGGCGTAAAAAAGCAGCTTCTAATTATACTATTACTAGCACATTTTTATCTTCTGGACCATTAGGTTCTTATTATGATTTGAATGATGTTACAGTTAAATTACCAACTGCTTCACACACTTTTACATTTACTAATACTTGGTCTATTACAGATGCAGATACTGGTGTAAATATTGGAATTATTAATAACGCAGAACCTATTTATAATACTCCATTATCTCAAAATATTATTATCACTCCTATTTTTAATGAAGAAATTCGTTAGTATACTGTTAAATTTATGAATGGTGATTCAATTATAAATTAGGATAATTTATTATATGATTATGGAACAAAAATTAATACTATTATACCTTCTATTATTCCTAGTAAAAATGATGATAATTTAGATATTTATGAAACATATGCATTTTTAGGTTATTCGTTAATACCAACTGCTACTACTGCTTTAACATTTACAGATAAATTCGAAGTTAATGCAGATTTAATTTATTATGCAGTTTATACAGATGTTATTAATACTAAAAATTCTATTAATGTTAATTATGATAATTTTAATTATAAATTAGAATCTGCGGGATATGTAGATAGTAAAGATAGTTCTTTTAATATTACTACTGGATATACAATATCACCTAAATAGGGTTTGATTTTAACTGGTAAAATTACTATTCCAGCTTATTATAATGGATTACCTATTATTAATATTACAGGTTTTGGATCATCTTAGTCAGCTACTGCATCTACAATTCAAAGAGAAATAAAAGGTATTTTCTTTGAGGAAGGTACTAAAATTAGAGTTTTTGATAGTGGTGCTTTTGCTAATATGCCTAAATTAAAATATTTAGAGATTCCTGATAGTGTTCGAGAAGTAGGATCTAGGGCTTTATAGAATACTAATTTAAAATTAACTGATACAAAAAATAATAAAATTTATTATTTAGGTTCTGAGACTAGTAATATTTATAAACTTGGTACATAGGCTTTTTCTAATTGTATTGATGGTGATTGTGAAATTTTATATATTGCACCTTCTATTTCACAATTTGAATTAGCACAACCTACAGACTGCGTTTTTGGTAATTTTAATTCCGCACATAGTTTAACTACTATTTATATTGGTTATGAATACACTCCTTCTTAGTTAGATACTTCTAATTTAGAGAGACATCCTTTTAGATTAAATCCAAATTTACCAAGCACTTTATAGCAAGTATGTTTATATATTCCTAATGGAAAATCCATCGATGGATTACCATCTTGGATAAATCCTTATTGGTATGATACACGTTATCAAGTAGATGTATTAAGTGTTAAATATGCTTCAATTTAATGTAATAAAGGAGATAAATAAAATATGAAAAAATCTATTTTATATGAATATTTAGGAACTAATGGTATAATTCGTTCAGGGGTGTTTTTAGAAGGAATTTATTCAATTAAAAAAATAAATTTAATTGCAGATGTTGGAAAACAATTAACTAAAGATAATAAAACTTTTTGTTTTTCTGTTATAGTCCCAGAGAATGAAGTATCTGAATGGTATGAAGTTCCGGTCAAAAATAATTAATAAATAAATTTTATTTTTAAATACAATAAAAGAGTGAGAGAGTAATATCTCTCTCACTCTTAATATTATAAAGAAAGGATGAAACTACTGAATGATTACTTATTTAGATAAATCTAATGCGTAGAAATATCATATCCTTTTTGATAAAGCCACAAAATTATTAAAATCAGCGGCTCCATCAGAATTAGAACAAAGTTTTCCAGCTAATTTTACTTGGGATAATTTTAAAATTGGTTCTTTAAATGAATACTTTGGTTATTTAGATCATATTTTATTGGCAGCTGCGGGTGGCAATAGTCAAAATTTAAATACTGATTAGACTCGTTTTTATTTAAGATTACCTTTAGATGAAGATATTTTAGAAATTAATGCAGATACTCGTGAAATTACTGTTCCAAGAGCATTTGCAAATCAAGGTATTGGAGTTCAAGGTGATGAATTAGCAGAAACCTTATATTTCACTATTGATAGATTCTTTGATCATAAGGATTTAGCAAATAATGAAATGCAAATCGCTATTTAGTGGGAAATAACTCAAAATGGAGAAACTGTTTAGGGTATTAGTCGTAACTTTGGCAAAGATATTGAATCCATTCCAGGAAAAATTATTTTTGGATGGAATATTGGTAGTGAATTAACTCAAGATTCAGGCACTATTCGTTTTGCTGTGCGTTTTTATGAAGTTAATTCTACAACTCATAAATTTGTTTATAGTTTAACAACTTTACCTGCAATGGTGGTTATTCAACCAACTTTAAACTTTGATGTAATTAATGAAGTTATTATAGATAGAAGTAATGATGTAACTAGTAATATTCATACTTCTGGTATTTATGATGTTGGTATTCCTTTACCAGCAGAACCAATTATTACATCTGAATTAAAAGTAGTATCACCAACTCCTAATGTTAATGCACCTCGTATTATTGATTTAGATTCTAATAATGAAGTTAAATTAAGTATCGGCGCTTAGCCTGGAGATAATGGTATTATTACTTACGAATGGAAATCTCGTTTATATAATTCTACTTAGCAAGATTATGAATAGTCTTGGATATTTAATGATACTATTAATAATAATGCTGTAGAAGATTATCAAGAAATAACTACTACATTAAATCCTGATTTTATTTATTATATAAAAGATATTGATTCAAACCCAGCAACTTATAGTCTTTTAAATTTTGATTTATTAGAAGAACCTTATGAATATAGTTCAGTCGTTGTTGGCTATGATGATGAAGAAAATGAAATTTATAACTATGGTTATAAAAAAGCTGGAACAGAAGCTGATGTTATTCAGGTGTATGAAAAAGTAAATATTGCAACAGTTACTGCTGCTGGCAAATATACTGTTGATATTAATGCTCGAACTTTAGTTAATACAACTCCTAAACACTTAGATGATTCTTTAACTATTACAGTTCCTGCTCCTCGCGCACCTATTATAACCATTCCTGATAATTATAATGTTACTGGAGAAGGAAATAATCAAGAAATTCATTTTGTTTTTGAAAATACTAATGATACTATTAAATTAGTTCCTGAATCTATTTTAGGAGAGGCTGCAGAGGGATTAACTGAAGCAGAGGTTGGAGATTATCAAAACAAAGTAACTTCATCTTATTAGTGGCAAAAACGTTCTGGAGAGTCTTCTTGGAATGATATTACAGAAACAGTTAATGATATTGTAACTGTAAAATCAGATTTTGATAGTTTTATTGATTTTGATACTAGCAATAATCAATTAACAATTAATTCTTTATCTTCTGAAGAAACTATAGATGATTATTATCGTTTTATAGTAACTAGCGTTAGAAATGGAGTTAGCAAAGATAGTATTTCTGCTCCTTATCGTATCACTAATGCACCTAAAAAACCAGTATTAGGTTTTATTGACGGCTCTAATTTTAATGAATAGAATTATCAATCTTCTAATTCTGGAAAAACTCAAAACTTTATTAATGGTAAAGTTTATTCTATTGATATAAATGCTTCAGCAGATATTCCTTGGGAAAAATTAACTTATATTTGGGTTAAATCTAATATTGAATTAGAAGATGAAAAATCTAATATTGTTGATTTACCAAATACAATTAATGGATCTACCGCGATTGAAGGTTATGAAATTGCTGATATTAAAGCAGCTTTATTAAAAAATGAAGCTGATTCTGAAAACCCTGTTAATTTTAATCCTTATAATGGTAATGACACAATTGTTGCTTCTGGTCAAGTAGACACTAGTGTTTTAATGAATGGTAGAGCTTATCAAGCAGGTTTTACATGTACTAATACTGGAAATTATTATTGTATTATTATTAATGAAGTAAATAATCATATTGCGGTTAACGTTAGTCCATATATTGCTATTGTTAATTAATCCATTTAGAAGGAGGCGTTCTAAATGGTCTTTAAAGATTTATTGAGAGAAATTTCCAACGCAGCTATTAATACTACAATTACAGCTAATGTTCCAAGTAATAAAAAATTATATACAGTTGATTTAAATAGTCGTTCTATTGATAGTCCATCTATTATATCTGTTGAAAATGAACATTATGCTGAAACTGTTTACTTTTTAATTGATCGTTTTTATGGTAATATGGATTTAGCTTAGACTAATTGTGTAATTAATTATGTAATTATAGATTCGGAAGGCAATGAAAAATATTATACTTATGAAGTACCTTATTGCGATTGTCGTTCTATGGAAAATAAAATTATTTTACCATGGTGTATTTCATATTTAGCTACTTAGTCTTCTGGAATAATTAGATATTATATTTCATTTTATTTAATGAATGAAGAAAATAAATATACTTATAAATTAAATACTACAATTGCTTCTAGTCAAATATTAATTACTTTGCCTAGCGATGTCCTTTATGAAGATGAAAAAATTTTAAAAGATGTTCCAACTCGTGAAGTAATGATTAATCAATTTAATCAAGCTATTGAAGCTGCGCAAATATTTTGGATTGATGTTTGACAATTATTAATTTTTATGTTAATATAAAATAAAAAGGAGTTCTATATTTATGTTAAGAGTTGATTCTAAAAATGTAAATTATAGTGCGGCCAGTGTTATTAATACACAAGAAGATAGTTCTCAAATTGCATATTTTAATGCAAGTAAACATAATGAAAGATGTGATATTTCAATTAATATTGAAAATATTACTACTTATCTAAATAATTTAACTATTTTTGAAAATGATCTATCAGATTTTCTTGTTGAAGTAACTTCCACAAATGATTAATTATTTTTCAAATATTTGCTTTAAAAATTTTGAAAAGTGATTTTTGTTTTGGCGAGCGGTTAGGAGGGTCCTGGCCGGCCGCTTTATAATATGCGCGTACGTGTGTGCGTGCAAAATTTTCAAGGGAGAAAGATATATAAAAAATATTTTTCTCCCTTTTTTTTTATATTGGACAAATATTATTAATAATCTTTACAATCTTTTAAAGATTTTATGAATAATTCTAAAATAGAAAGGGGTGCTGAAGATTGGCGCTCTTTAAAATATCTAAAGGGGATTCTAAAAAATTATTACCAGGTAATAATTAGAATCCAAATGTAAAATATGCTAAAGAAGGTTTTGCATATTTTACAACTGATGATGGAAAATTTTATGTAGATATAGCAGGTGATGGTTTAACTACGCCCGCAATTATAAGAGATAAAGAATCAGATGGAAATCGAGTTCCTTTAAATGCATATTAGGCAGATTTTGCTGGAGAAGCGGAATTTGCTAATTTATCTAAAATTAGTTCACGAATTGCTTTTGGAACCTGTACAACCAATGGAAATGTAATCAATAAAATTATTAGTATTGATACTAACGAATTATAGACATTAACTAGCGGATCAATGATAGCTATTTACTTTTTAAATGGTAATACAGCTGTTAATCCAAAATTAGAAATTGATTCAATATAGTATCCAATTTATTATAATTTTACTACTCCAATTGGAGATAGTATTCATTCTTCTTGGGAATCAGGTTCAATTAAAATTTTTACTTTTATGAAAGGAACAGATTCTAGTCCAGAAGATCGTTTTATTGTTACTAATCCTAATTTTGGTTCTAATCCTATTACAGATAAAACTACTGTTTTAGCTAGCAATATGAAAATTTATCAAACTCATAATATTGAAGAATCAGACTTACAAGAAAGTGGTTGGATTAGATTTGCTTCATTAGATACTAACACTAGTAATTAGATAGGTCAAAAAATTTTTGATTTTAATATTTTCAGAACTTATTCCAAAGGAATACCTGAAACTTATAGTATTAGAGTTATTGCAGGATGGTCTAATTGTACTATATTATAGTTAGGCGGAAGCGTTGGAACACAAAGAATTACTCAATTTCGTGTATGTAAAGATAGTACGGAAAAAAAGATTTATTTTGAACTATATTTATCAATGGATACTCCAACAAATAATAAAATCTATATAAGAACAATTAACTATACTAATAATACTCAATTAACATTTTTAAATGAAGCCGAAATTAAATCTGATTCAGAATTAGCTACTTGGACTTTACCTTTAAAACAAGCTAGCTTAATTTCAAATGCATCTATAATGCTTTCTTCAACTTCTCGAGGATTATTTTTAACAGATTCAACTGAAAAATTATATGGAGCAATTTATAATAATGCTTCTAATTTATGGGTTGGCGCAACTGCAATAAATGAAAATATTCATACTGGTGATTTATATTTGCATGCAGGCAAGGATGAAAATGGTATTATAAATCGTTCAGTATTTTTAGCCGTAGGTAATAATGATACTGCAACCACTGCTACAAATTATGTAATTGCCTATGGCTCAGATGGAGGTCCATCGTAGCCAGTATATGTTGATACTTATGGTATTGTTAAAGCAATAAGTTTAAAACCTACTTTAAATAATTTATTAAATTCTTTAACAGAAGGTACAGCGGATGCTTTAGTAGATGCAGGGTATTTTATTAGCACTAACAATAATGGAGCTACTGATGATTGGTATTTAAGAAGTAATGTTGCTATTTGGAATTATATTAAGGGAAAATATTCTTCTACAGATACTGCATTAAATACTGGGCCTATTCATATCCGTTCGACTGCAGGTAATAATAATGCTTTAATTTTTGATAGAACAACATCTGGAGGATATTAGTATATTCAATCAAAAAATCCTGATAATAATATCAGTATTGTATTTGCAGAAAGTAACTCTGATGAAAATACTACTTATAGATTTACTAAAGATGAATTTTATCCTAAAACAAATAATAGTAAAAATTTAGGATTATCTGGAAATAAATGGGCAAATGTTTATGCTACTAATTTTAATGGTGCTTTAAAAGGGAATGCAGATACGGCCACTGCAGCAAATATAACATCAACTGATAATGCTATAGTACGATTTGATGGAACAGCAGGTAAATTTTAGAATAGTAACGCTCTAGTAAATGATAATGGCGGTATTACTTCAGCGAGTGATATAACAATAGATGCAGGATATTTAATAATAAAACCTTATTCCGCTACTTATGATACTACTGGAACTCATAGTGGAATTAAATTTTATTTTAATCATAATAGAAGCGGTTATAATGCTGATACATTAATTACTTCTTATTCTTTATAGGCTACTAATTTTTATGGTGCTTTAAAAGGCAATGCAGATACTGCAACTAAGGCTACTGCTTTATCACCCGCTGGAACCACTGCACAATTTTGGCGAGGAGATAATAACTGGAGTAATGAACTATCTGGCGGACAATTAAAAATAACTAATTATTCTAATACTGTAACTATTGGTTCTGGTAATGCAAATTATACGCATTTTAGTAATAGTGCAGATATTCCATTTTATTTTAATAAACCTCTTTGGATAGATGGAGATTTATATCCTTATGGAACTACCAATACTCGTTCTTTAGGCACCTCTTCTAAACGATGGAAAAGTTTATTAATAGGAACCGCAGATAGCTATGGCAATGGTGAACAACCTATTTATTGGGATGCAGGGGTTCCAAAAGCTACAACTTATTATTTAAAATCTAATGTAAAAGATGGCTCTGCAAATCATTTAGCTTATTATAGCGCAGCTAGAACAATTGATTATACTCCTAATATAACTTTTATTAATGGATTAGCTGCAGATGTAGGTACTGGAAAAATTTATGGATTAGAAATTTCTGGGGCAATAACTGGAACAGCAGCTAATTTAAAGGCTGGAGAAGTAGGAATTTTATAGTATGGAGATGCAGGCCCTTAGCTTCGATTTGATTCAAGTGGTCAAAAAGGTGCTATTATATTTACTGAATATGATAATATGTCCGATAGCGGCGGTGCAAGTTTTCATTTTGTTACTAATCAATATTCCCAAGGTGCTGCTATTCGAGCAAGATATTTAACAGCAGGAGATAATCAAACTGCTGGAAGAATTAGAATTTATTAGGCAGGAGCCTATGGTGATATTTCTGCTAATGATAAATCAAGTTATGGTGCTTTAAAATTAACTCAAGCGAAAAGTAATTATGTTGGTTTATTAATAGGTAATAGTTCTGACTCTTTAACTATTATGGATTCTGGGGTTTCTAAAGGATTATATGCTCAAGGCACTATAGGTTGGTTAATTTATGGTCATAATACGAATAAAACTGTAGGAATTAGAACTTCTAGCATTACTTCTGGATATGATATTGAATTAGGTGGTACAACTCATACTAGTAAATTAATTCATATTGATATTAATCATGGAGCAACTTTAGATAATAATAACCCTTTAATGATTGGTAATTTGACTGGTGCTAATTTAGGTATTGGAGGAAATGCTATTCAAGCGCGTAATAATGGTGCAGCAAGTATCTTATATTTAAATTATCAAGCGGGATCTATTCAATTTGGTAGTTCAACGTCTTTAACAACTCCAACTAAAATTTTTGGTACAGTAACTCCAGGAGCTACAGATACTTATCATTTAGGAACAGCATCTCTATCATGGAAAACATTAAATGAAAGTTTTGTTGCAAGGCGTGTAGCATTTAATATGGGTAATTCTCCAATCACTGCAGGCTGGCGCAGAATTTGTAAAATAAATGCTTATGAATTTTATCTTAATTGTATGATTTTAATTACTGGGCGTTATTCTTCTGCAAAACCTGCAGGGGCATTGGTAAGTATTCATACTGCTAATGGATCTAATGTTACATTAAATTTATTATCAGGTCATCCTGGTTCTCATCTAAAAAAGCTTAGATTAGTTTCTATTTCTGGTTCTCAATATTGGTTAGATATTTATACAGATGCTCTTAATGATAAATCTGATGGTACACATATAACTTATGGAAATATTCTATTTAATTTTTATGGAAATGTAACAGTGTCAGATATTCAAACAAGTTTAACTACTCAAGCTGCTACAGGTGGATATGAAATAGATTTAATTAACACTGCAAAAATTAAATTAGGTGCAGAATTAGCGAATGGTTATTGGGGTATAACTACTGCAACTGGAGCTAATAGTGATTATATTAGAACTACAACAGTGGGATTAATTCCTTATCAAAGTGGTGGTGTAGGTAATGGTCATAGTGCATTGGGAACTTCTGGTTGGCGTTTTAAAACTGCTTATATAGATGATATTTATAGTACAACTATACATATAGATAGAACCGATATAACTTATACAGCAGGGGATGAGGGTGAATAGGGACAATCTATCCCTCTTATTAACATAAAATATAAAAATACTGGCACGGGTGTTTATGATAAAAATATACTTAATGCTATAAAAACAACAGAAACTGGTGCCAATGTAGATGCTGCAACGATAGCACTAACTTCAGGTGGTGGTAATCTGATTTTAGCTGCCGGAGAGCATATGAACGGATTATTAACAAAGAATGGCCCTTTTAAATATGGAAGTGAAACATTAATTTTATCTTCAGATTAGAATGTTGAAATGATGACTGGTTGTCATAACTCAAATGGAACTTATACAGCTCGCACAAGAGTTGGTTCGATCGGAATATAGATGCATTTTCCTTATAATAATTTTAATAGAAACCTTCAACCTAGCGCAGCGGTAGAAAGAGGAATGTTTTTATATGGTGCTAATATTATAACAGAAACACCTACAGTAACCAGTGATGAAAATCAATTTGTAGCTGGAACTTATTATCGCATAGAAAAAACATCAGGTAATCGTATTTACTATGCAGCTACTATGTATAATACTAATAATGATTTTAAATATTTAAGTTTAAAAATGCCATATAATCAAACTTCATCATTTTTAATGTGGACAGATGGATATGTTGGTAACCGCATAATACCCTGGGCTAATAATAATTATGAATTAGGATCTTCAGATTACAAATGGAAAGAAGTGCATGCAACAACATTCTACGGCACTTTATCTGGGACAGCAACTACTGCGAATAATTTAAAAACGACACTTATGACTAATGCTTCAACACCGGTTTTCGTTTTAGGAGCCACTGGAACGTCTGCGAGTACTTCTCAGGCTGTATATAAGGCATATCGTACTTCAACTGCTCAAGTATATTTTAGAGGAGATACTGGTGTCTTAATGGGTGCAGCTTGGAATGACTATGCAGAATATCGTCAAGCAAAAAATAATATAGAAATTGCTCCTGGCAGAGTAGTAAAAGAAGTTGGAGATGAAACATTAGAATTAGTGACTGAAAGATTACAACGAGGATGTTCAATAGTTTCTAATACTTTTGGTATTAGCATTGGTGAAAGTGAAACTAATAAATTGCCATTAGCAGTATCTGGACGAGTGTTAGCATATCCATACGAAGATAAAGAAGAATTTAAAAATCATATTGGTTGGCCAGTTTGCTCTGGTCCTAATGGAACAGTAAGCATTATGACTGAAGAAGAAGAAGAAAAATATCCAAGCCGAATCATTGGCACCATATCCTCTGTTCCAAGTTATGAAATATGGCACGGGGGGGCTGATGTGGTTGTTGATGGGCGTGTTTGGATAAAAGTGAGGTGAAAGTATGGCTTTAAAAGAAACAAAAGCAACAATTGATGGAACTGGGACTGATAGTATAAAATTTGGTCAGAGCGCTGTTGCCTCAGGTGCCTATTCTATTGCAATAGGATATGGGACAAGTGCTACTGCTGAAGAGGCTGCGGCACTGGGGAAGTACGCCGTAGCTAAATTAGAGGCAACCGCTGTAGGAGCTTATGCTAATGCTCTCGGCAATTACTCA
>AUXO013083457.1_pt1 | contig 16990 bp, 19 predicted proteins | sample 768731 | NCBI WGS metagenome assembly AUXO01 (sample SAMN02715735, study PRJNA202380) | gut metagenome | biome: sheep rumen | host: Ovis aries | place: New Zealand: Palmerston North
CAGAAAGTGCAGTCAAAAGAATATGATTTCCTGAGAGAAAAACCGCTTGGGAATAATGTTATATTGCTTGGACTTGGTGGTAGTTACGCATATGGAACTAACAATGAAAACAGCGATATTGATATCAGAGGAGTTGCAACACACTCGCCAGAGGATATTCTGACTGGAAAAGGTTTTGAACAGGTCGTTAATGAAGCAACAGATACAACAGTGTATTCCCTCGAAAAGATTATTAGTTTACTGTCAAATTGCAATCCGAATACAATTGAGATCCTTGGGCTAGAACCGTGGCAGTATCTATATGTTTCTGATATCGGTCAGGCATTGATTGATAATCGTGATATGTTCTTATCAAAAAGAGCGGTTAACTCTTTTGGTGGATATGCATCAAGCCAGATGCGTAGGCTCGACAATAAAGCGGTAAGACTTGTCAATCAGGAACAAAGAGAGAATCATATTCTTGCAAGTATTGAAAATGCAAGATATTCTTATCCGGAAAAATATTTTAATTATCCCGAAGACTCAATCAAATTATATATAGATAAAGCAGTTCATGAGGATTACGATACAGAAATCTTCATGGATATTAATCTCACGCACTATCCGCTTAGAGATTATAAAGCTATGTGGTCTGAAATGCACAACATCGTTAAGGACTATTCTAAGATTGGTAAGCGAAATCTACACGCCATTGAACATGATAAGCTAGGTAAACACATGATGCATCTAGTCAGACTGTACCTGATGTGTTTCGACATCTTGGAGAAAGGTGAGATCATCACTTATCGCAAGAAAGACCATGACTTTTTAATGGACATCAGAAACGGGAAATATCTTGATCAGAATCGGCAACCAATAAAAGAATTCTATGATATGGTTGATGAGTTAGATAGTAAACTACAGTATTTAAAAGAGCATACTGAACTTCCGGATAATCCAGATTATAAGAGGATCAATAAATTTCTCGAAGAAGCAAATTGGAGCGTGATAAAAAATGGTTACCAGTAAATATCTTGATGAAATTGAAGCAGAGCCAAACATGAATTGAGGAATAGAGAATAATGAGAAAACTTGCAAGTATACAGAGAATCTGGAAAATCGAGCCGATTGAAGGTGCAGATAGAATTGAACTGGCGCACGTTCTGGGCTGGCAGTGTGTAGTTAATAAGGGACGGTTTCAGGAGATGGATCTGGCTGTTTATTTTGAAGTAGATAGTTTCCTTCCAGTTAAGCCTGAATTCGAGTTTCTCCGGGCTTCCAGCTATAAAGAAACGCCGATCATGGGCGAAGGATTCCGCTTGAAGACAATGAAGTTTCGCGGGCAGATCTCTCAGGGGCTTGTGCTTCCGGTCAGTTTATTCCCGGAAATTCCGGGGGATGTGGAACTCGGCGCTGACGTAACGGAAATTCTTGGCGTTAAAAAGTGGGAGATAGAAGAACGGGCTACGACGGGTGGCACTGTAATAGGATCGCTTCCTTACGACGTTCCGCACACAGATGAAACGAGAGTGCAGGCAGAACCTGATCTGATACAGGAGTTCGCCGGGTTGCCGTATTATATAAGTACAAAGATGGATGGATCATCGCACTCCGTAAGCGTAGATGAAAACGGGTTTCATGTCACCGGGCATAACTATGAATATAAAGATGATGGATCGAGTTCGTTCTATGAGCTGGTGAAGTCTATCGGGCTGAAAGAGAGAATGGAGTCGTTCATGCATCAGCATAATCTTTCCACGTTAACTATTCAGGGAGAGTTGTGTGCGCCGGGAATACAAAAGAATCCGTTGAGGCTGACACGCCCGGCGTGGTACGTATTTACCGTGAGAGAAAACGGAAACCGGGTTGGACTTAGCAGGATGCTTAAGGTCTGCGAAGAACTTCAGATTGAATCTGTGCCGATTGAAGAGACCGGAGTAGACCTTCCGGTAAAATACCCGACGGTGGAAGCACTTCTGGCCCGGGCAGACGGGAATTACTCAAGTGGCGGAAGAAAAGAAGGAATAGTTATCCGCCCGATGGAACCCGTATATAGTAGCCTGATCGGCGGCGCGTTATCAATGAAGGTAGTGAGTAATAAATACCTTCTCAAAAATGAATAAGGAGATGATAAACATGATTGTAGATATGAATGTAAGAGTAAAAGTCAGCGGACTTATCAAAGAGGATTTAAACACATAGGCTGTTGCTCTGGCGATTAAACAGAGATTGAATGCAGACTCTGTGGATATAATAGAGATCACTACGACAGACGAGGAAGGGGATGAGACAGATGAGCGATCCGAAGAAACTGAAGGAAGTGCTTGAACTGTACGGGATCCGGTCGCCAGATGATACGATTGGGATTATGTACCGGACGTACGACCCGGATGGGGAAGATGTTTTTACCGGGTATTGCAGGTTAATTAACGGAGAGCTGTTTGCCACTGATGGAGGCGTATATTCTCTGGAAGACGAGCTGGTTGACTGGGATATAAGACCTTCGTCAGACGGAAACGAGTATCTGAACGTGTGGTACGAAAGCGAGTGGAACTTATGAAGGTGATATTTCTGGACGTCGATGGTGTGTTGAACTGTTGTTATTCCACTGAATCTATAAGTGGATATACCGGGATAGATGATGATAAAGTGGAGAGGTTGAAACAGATCGTTGATGCTACTGGTGCGGAAATCGTGTTGTCTTCATCGTGGCGTCTTGGTGTAAATAAAGATAACGATTCGTTAGACTGGGCGATTGAGTATTTAACTAAGAAACTCAACGCATACGGGCTGAAGATTTACGATGTTACTCCAGTGGTGTCAAGCTATACCACCCATAGATCGGAAGAGATTTGGAGCTGGCTGGTTGATCATCCCGATGTAGATAAGTACGTGATCCTCGATGATGCGTGGCTTCCGGATTTATATAAATATCCAGAATTAAATTCTCGTCTTGTCAAAACACATTATTACCGGGAAGATGGTGGGCTGCAGGCGGAACACGTAGATGTATGTATCAAAATTCTAAATGACAAATATTAAAAAATACCTGTTGACACATACGAACCATTGTGTTATTATATCGGAAGTCAAGATATTCAAACATGACTAATAATAACATATGCAAAGGAGATAAGCTTATGGGTTTTGTAAAAGCGAAACGAGAAAGGGTCTATGTAAAGATTGCACTCATGGCTCCGTCCGGTCACGGCAAAACGTACAGTGCTCTCAGGCTTGCGTCCAGTATGGTGCAGGAAACTGAAACAAAAACTGGAGAGCATTCGAGAATCGTGATGATAAATACAGAGCCAAAGAGAAGTATTTGCTATACGAACGAGCCTGACTGCGACATAGTTGACCCCGATCAGCAGCATAGTTCAGAGAAGTCCGCAGAACTGGAAAGCCCAAACGCAAACTCTCCTGAAGTACGTAGAATCTAAAAAAGGAGATATGATTTATGGGTTTTAATGTTAAGAAAGCAAAACGCGAAATGATCTATACGAAAGTCGCACTCATGGCTCCGTCTGGTGGTGGTAAGACGTACGGCAGCCTTAGACTTGCGACTGGTATGGCACAGGAGATTGAAAAGGAAACCGGAAAACATGCGAGAATCCTGATGGCGAACACGGAGTCGAAGAGAGGTCTCTACTATGCGAACGAGTTTGATTACGACATAGTCGATCTTGATCCGCCGTATAACCCTGAGAAGTTTGTGGAACTGATCGAATTCGCTGTTGAAGAGAAGTACGACATCCTGATCATCGACAGTTCATCTCATGAGTGGGATGGCAAAGGCGGATGTCTTGAACTTCAGCAGCAGGCTGGTGGCACGTACCAGTCATGGGCGAAAGTAACTCCGAGACACAACAAATTCATCAACGCCATCGCAGATTCGCCGATTCATATCATTGCTACCATGCGCGGTAAGGATCAGTACGAGATGAGCAAAGATGAACGTGGTCGTGCTCAGGTTCAGAAGCTCGGAGTCGGTGCGAGACAGAGAGAAGGATTCGAGTATGAATTTACGGTTACATTCCTGATTGACCAGAAGACGAACACTGCGGAAGTTCAGAAGGACAACACGCATCTTTTTGACAGCGAAGGTCCGACGATCCTGACAGAGGCTCACGGCGCAAAGCTTATCAAGTGGGCGAATTCCGGCGAAGGTTATACTCCGGTGGTCAGAAAGCAGGAAGAGGAAACGCCTGCGGAAGATATCCAGGCGATTAAAAAAGAAATCGTCATGGTGTGCAGTGCTCTCGGCGGGACATCCAATACAGAAATGATGAACCTGCTTAAGACGTTTGTTCCGTCCGGCAATCCGAATCAGATTCGCGATGTTGACAAAGCAAGAGAGTGCCTTGAAGCAGTTAAGAGTTTACAGCAGTGAATAGTTAATGAAGGAGAGAAAGTATGAATAAAGTTATTTTAATGGGTCGTCTTACAGCAGAACCGGAAATCAGACATACAACAACAGAAACGCCAGTTGCAACGTATACTCTGGCGGTAGACAGAAGAAGAACAGCAAATCAGAGTGCTGACCAGCCGACGGCGGACTTCATTCGCTGCGTGACATTCGGAAAAGGCGCAGAATTCGTTGAGGGATATCTCCATAAAGGAACTAAGATGTTAGTTACCGGGAGAATCCAGACGAGCACGTACACGAACAAGGATGGTCAGAGAGCATATTCGACGGATGTAATTGTAGATGAGCAGGAATTCGCCGAGAGTAAGAGTGCCTCCGGTGGAACCGCTTCCGGGTCATCCGTTTCCGGCAACGGAAACTATAACCAGAACAGAGGTAACCAGCGGGCATCCTATCAGTATTCCAATAAGAGAGATGATAGTTTCATGAATCTCCCTGACGGAAACGATGAGGAGCTGCCGTTTAATTAAATCTGAGCGGGGTTTCCCGCCTTTAAGGATGTGATTATGTGACGTAGGAAAAGACGTATAAATGTCGATGGCGTTACTGTAAGTTAGGCGGAGAAGTCAAAGAAGGAGAGGGTGTCATGCAGTCAAAAGGTCATTGGTATCACAAAGAATGCTTTGAAATGAAGAAAGGTATCGAGGACGTCGCCAACATGTTCCTTGACAGGATCGATCCGAACCCGGACTTCCCGTCTCTTCGGAGAATTATCAACGATCTTGTAGTTAAAGAGAACTATGATCCAAAGTTTCTCATGTTCGCTATCGATTACTGTTTGAAAAATAAGTGGAATCTGAGATATCCGGCAGGTCTCAGGTATGTTGCTAAAAATAAAGAAGCCAGAGCGGCTTGGGATAGCCTGCAGAAGGTTGCGATAAAGCGAGAGGTGGAAGCTCAGAGAAGCTTAACCGAAACGGAGATAGCTCCCGAGTTTGATCTTGACGCTGCTCCGGTGGTGAACAGAACGGGTAGCGGAAATCGTTTCTCTGGTGTCTTATCAGTCCGGGGTGATTAATAGTGGATATAAGAGATCTGGTTGATACGGCTGCTGAAGGCGGTGTCATAGCTTCGCTGATTTATCATCCCGAATTTTTCTTGGTTGATAATAACCTGAGAGAGAAGTTCTTCTATAACGAAGATAATCAGGTTTTATACTGGGGGATTAATAAGCTGATATCCTCCGGTGTAACCAACATTGATGGAGTGAACCTGAGAAATATCCTGTGCAGTCATCCGGCGGTTCAGAAGGTTGCGGATAAATATGGGTTGATTAACCTTACGGATTACATAGCTATGGCGAAACATGCGGCGAGAGGCACGTACGAAGAATACAAACTTCTCGCGGATACGGTTGTCACGTATGCGTTCCGCCGGGAACTGTGCGGATTATCCCATGATATCGGTAAGGAATGCTTCAATATGAAAATCTCACTGGATGATCTCAATGAGTACGTTAATAACGGAATCAACAGGATCGCAGAGAGATTTATCATTGGTGGTGATACGGTTCAGTTCGGCGAAAAAATCGACGCTCTCTGGGAAGAGATATGTAACGACAGAAATGATGATGGTAGTTTCGGTCTGCCGAATAAAATCGAAAGCCTGAATGAGTTCTTTACTTTCGGTAAGGGTGAACTTGTTCTGGTTGCCGGGCCGACTGGTAAAGGCAAATCATCTTTCTTTCTGGCTCAGAGCTGTTATGTCATGTCCAAAGGTGTTCCCGTGGTAGTCATAGACACGGAACTTACCGATAAGGTATATCTTCCCCGGTTATTATCTTGTCTGAGCGGCGTCCCGGTTCGAATCATCAAGAATGGGCAGTATCTGAAATCCGACGAGGAAAAGATCTTTAAAGCTATGGAATGGGTCAAGAATCATGGCCTCGTGCATGAGTTCCAGCCAGTGTTTAACAAGCTGACTATAGAACAGATTTGCAGGAAGTGGGCGAATAAGGATCAGTTAGGCTTTCTTGTTTATGATTACATTAAGCCTAGCGAGAAATATGGTGCGGCGGAAATTAGTCAGAGTATGGGTCTTATGGCAGACTTTATAAAAGGAATCGCAGGAAACCTGAATATCCCGGCACTCGGCGGGCTGCAGCTGAATACTCTTACTGGTAATGTCGCAGACTCAATGAAGCCGGAAAGATACTGTGATGTTCTGATGTACTGGAAACCTAAGACCTTTGAGAGACAGAAGCTTGACGGTAAGGACTGCGGAAACTTCATGGTTCAGGTTGTTAAAAACAGAAACGGCGCGGTGCATGACCTGAATGACGAAGAGGATTTTATCGACGTGGATTTCCGCGGTGATTACATGAGAATTGTTGAGGCGAAGCAGCATAACCGTGGAATGAATATGCCGTTCACGGATAATGAAGATTGAAAATAGAAAAGGCAGGTGAGATCGTTTTGGATATAGATTACCAGTCGTTGAATGAAATCTGTAGTAATATTGATCTCCTGTCCTATGCATCACAAACGATGAATTTTCACGAGAGAGGCAGTAAGTATTTTACTTCCTGTCCCTTGCATTCAGATAGCGATCCCTCGCTCTGTATCTCACCGGATAAGAATCTATGGTACTGTTTCAGCTGCCATAAGGGCGGGAACATAATTAACTGGATGATGGTCTATGAGAAGCTGACGTTTGAGGAAGCGCTCAACAGAGTCTCGCAGTTAGCCGGGATCGAAGTAAGCAGTTTACAAATATGTAATTCTCTCAAGTATTTCAAGGAGCTTGAACGGTTGGCTGAGAGGCACATATCAAAGCCAATCGAGCGGCAGATTCTCGATTATAAGTATTATGAAACGCAGTTTGTTAAGGAAATCCCGCAGGAGTGGGTTGATGAGGGCATCTCACCTGAGATCATGGAATACTATGACATCAGGATAGATAAGAAATCAAACCGGATTTGCTATCTGGTGTATGACAACGATGACAATCTGATCGGAGTCAAAGGTAGAACGAGATTTGCTAATTTCAAGGAATTAAGAATTAAAAAATACAATAACTATAACTCTATCGTTACTACGAATTTCTTCGTAGGAATGCATGAAAATCGAGAATTTATAAAGAGCGCCAGTGCCGCGTATATATTTGAGGGAATTAAGTCTGGGCTTAAGTTGAGTACGTGGGGTTGTGGCAATAATTGGCTGGCGGCAGAGACAAGTCGCTTAAATGAAGCCCAGATTGAGATACTTCTTGATATGCATCTGAAGGAAGTAAACATTGCGTTTGATCGTGATGTTGACCGCAGAGACATCATCGAGAACTGCTCAATGTTATCACGTTTCTGCAACGTGTTCATGATAAGAGACAGATATAACAGGAATCGCCTTCTTCCGGGCGATAAAGACAGCCCGGTCGATGCAGGCGAGGATGTATGGAAGACGCTTGAAAACGAGAAGGTGAGATTATAAACGAGTATGATGAGGATCTGATATATAAAACAGAAACGGCGAAGACGGAGAACTTCACACATGATGAGGCGTTGTTCCTTATCTCGCTGATGGTATGGTCATTTTCGCGGTTAAACAGTTATTATCACTGCCCGTATGAGTGGAAGCTGAAATATCTGTATGGAATGTACGGAATCGGTTCGGCGATGGCGCAGCACGGTGGCTTCGTTCACAAGATTCACGAACTGTATTTTAAAGGACAGCTTGATCTGTTTGATTTACCGATTTATTACGAGGATCATTACGCCGAGAACGTGACGCTCCCGTTTCCGGGTAATAAATATGTTGACTTAGCGGATAAGTACTATCAGCAGGGGCTTGAATACTTCGAGAATTTCGACTGGGATCTGAGCGGTTATGAGATTCTGGGCGTTGAAAAGGAAGTACAGTTTACATATCAGGGTTATCAGTTCGTCGGGTTCATTGATCTGTTGCTGAGAGATAAGAAAGATGGGAAGCTGATCATCTTAGATCATAAATCTTCCGCATTAAAGATTCTGAAATCCGGCAAGATCAGTAAGACAGGTCAGGAACACTTTGAAGAATTTAAGAAACAGCTTTATCTCTATAGTCATGCGGTAATTGCCGAGTACGGAAAGGGTTCTGTAAAGAGTCTGAAGTGGAATTTGTTCCGAGTCGGTACATTTTATGAAATCCCATGGAAGAAAGAAGAGTACGAGGAATCAATGAAGTGGGCGGTCGATACGATTCACCTGATTGAGAGTGACACTGAGTGGAATGAAGTGGCAGATATGACGGTAGCAACGATTGATAGTAAATGTCCGCCGTTCTATTGCATGAACCTTTGTTCTCAGAGAGAAACATGCCCATATAAGATTAAATGTCTTACGGCTTTTCGCAGCTTGAATAACGCAGAAGAATATACGGATGGATTCGAAGCATAATAAACGGATAGGTGGTGGTTAAATGATTGATTATACTGTTCTTCATTTACACAGCATGGATTCAAACCCGAAGAGTGGATTAACAATTGATTCAATTACTCCGTTTGAGGCATATGCTTATAAGGCGAAAGAAGACGGTATGAAGGCTATTGCTTATACAGAGCATGGCTCGGTTCTTCACAACATAGCAAAGAAACAGCTCTGCACAAAGCTTGGGATTAAATATATACACGGTCAGGAGTTTTATGTAACCGAGAGTATCGACCCTGATAACCTTGTTCGTGATAACTACCACTGTATTCTTCTTGCGAAAAATAAAGATGGCGTAAAGGAAATAAACTATCTGTCATCTATAGCAAATAACAGAGATGGACATTTCTTTTATACCCCGCGAATCTCTTTGGATGAACTTCTAAATACCTCAGATAATGTTCTGATCCTGACAGCTTGTGTAGCCGGGATTCTTTGCAAAGGCACATCTGAAGCAAAAGAAAAATTCTTCACGTTTATCATCAACAATAAACATAGATGCTGGCTTGAGATACAGCCGCATAATTTTGACCTGCAAGTTCAGTACAATAAATATCTGTATAACATTTCAAAAGAATATGGAATTCCAATGGTTGCGACAAGCGATGTTCATGCGGTTTCCGAGGATCATGTGATAGGCAGATCTGTTATGCAGAAATCTAAAAAAATCGTATTCCATGACGAGGATGAATGTAATCTGGTGTGGCAGAACGGTGATGGAATTGCCAGCCTGTTCAGAAAACAAAATGCTTTGCCGGAAGAAGTCTGGATGGATGCTATAGCGGAAACGAACCGTATAGCTGACATTGTAGAGGATTATGATCTTGATTACACAAACAAGTATCCTCGCCGCGAAAACGCTGAAGAAGAGTTCAAGAAAAGAATTGATGCCGGGATCGTTGAGCTTGGGATTAATAAGCTGCCAAACTACAAGACAGAGTATCTTCCGAGGATAAAGGAAGAATTTGAAACATATAAAAAGAACGATGCGATTGATTTCATGCTTCTCGATTCTGATTACAAGAACTGGATGCGTGATAATGGGATGTATTATGGACCTTCCAGAGGTTCAGTATCTGGTAGTCTGATTGCTTATCTCATCCATAGCACGGATGTTGATTCGATTAAATATGATCTGAACTTCTCACGTTTCATGAACCCTGAACGTCAGAGTCTTGCAGACGTTGATACTGATATTTATGCAGATGACAGATATAAGGTAAGAGAATACTTCTTTAACAGACCGGATGTCTATTGCTGTAACATCATCACGTTTAACACGATTAAGATGCGTGGGGCTATAAAGGATGTCGCGAGAGCGTTCAATATGCCAGTAGATGAAGCTCAGAGCATTTGTAATACGGTTTATGAAGATGATAACGGTAAGGAATGTGTGCCGGATGATATACGGAAAAAGCATTCTGAATTGTTCTTCTATGTTGATATGGTCATCGGGACGATCACCTCTCTTGGAAGACACGCTGCCGGGATCGTTGTATCTCCGACTGATATCAGATATGACTTCGGTGTATTAACCATTGATTCTGACCCGCGACCTGTGAGCCAGATTGATATGCATGAGATTGATTCGCTTAATTACGTCAAGATGGATTTGCTCGGATTGAATGCGGTCGGATTGATTGATAAAGCATGTAAGCTTGCTGGCATTCCAGATCTAACGCCGGATATGGTTAACTTTTCAGACGAGAATGTGATTCGTTCTATCGCTGAAGACACGACTATGATTTTCCAGTTTGAATCTGGTTTTGCAAGTGAGTCTTTGAGAAAAACGTTTAGCAAGGAAACTGTGGCGAAGATTAAAGAGAAGAATAAGGATATCTCTTATCTTGACATAATGGCTATGGTTTCCGGGGCGATCAGACCTGCCGGAGAATCATATAGAGACGCGCTGTTTAATGGTGAATATCGTGATAACGGAGAAGAGGCCCTGAATGAGTTCCTTGCTCCGACACTCGGATACCTAGTGTATCAGGAACAAATCATCGAATTTCTGAACAAGTTCTGTGGTTTTACTATGGGACAGGCGGACATCATTAGAAGATGTGTAGATGAAAACACGCTTATTACAACTGGTTATGGATATCAAAAGGCTATTAAAGATTTAACTAAAGGTGATAGCGTTATTTCCTATAATGAATCTGGCTATTCAGAAGTAGATGTTGTCAATGAGGTTTTTGATAATGGTGTTCAAAGTTGCTTCAAGGTTACTACACAAAATGGCAACGAGCTGATATGTACTGGATCACATAAGGTTCTTACACAAGATGGGTATAAGCAGGTTTCTGAATTATCTGATAATGACTGGATAATGGCTGCGGATGATTATAAGCATTCGAAAGTTGAGTCTATAGAGCTAGTCGGAGAGCGACATGTATATGATATCGAGGTTGCGAAGAATCATAATTACATAGCGAATGGATTGATTGTTCATAACTGTTTTGCAAAAAAGACTGGCACAGAAAAATATATACCAGTCATTCGAAACGGTGGATATATCGAAACGATTCGCGGAGAAAAAGATGATAGATATGTTCCCGGTTATATTAAAGTAGCTCAGGAAAAATATGGGATGACTCAAGAAAGAGCCGAGAAGAGCATCGAATATTTTCTTCGGGTAATTGAAGATGCTTCGTCATATCTGTTTTCAAAAAATCATTCTGTTCCGTATAGTATGATCGGTCTCTATATAGGATATCTCCGCTATTACTATCCGCTTCAGCTTCTGACGGCTGCACTGAACGTCTATAAAAAGAATGAAGCGAAGATGCTTGAAATAAAGGATTATGTTAGGTCGAAGGGTATAGAAATCTACCCGGCAAAATTCCGGAAGTCAAGAGCGGAATACTTCATGGACATTGATAAAAACTGTATCTATCAGGATATAGAGTCTATCAAGGAATGCAACGCGAGGATCGCAGAAGAGTTATATGAGCTTGGTAAGAATAAATATGATGACTTCGTTGATCTTTTATATGACATTTTTGCAAAGACATCTCTTGATAAAACACAATTAGACATTCTAATAAAGCTGGATTTCTTCTCTGAGTTCGGTGATATTAACAAGCTGTTGTTTATTGTAGAAAAATACAAGATGGTAATTAAACGGAAAACATGGAAGAAAAATGAACTTGATGAACTCGGAATTACCGAAGAGGTTATCAGAAAATATTCTGGCACAGAGACGGTTACTAGAGCAGATGACATAGATGCAGTTGCTTATGTCAGGGATCTTGGTGTGAGCGATCCGGAGAAACAGCTTGAGGATTGTATCAAATATAAGTATACGAAGACTGATAAGGGTGAAAGCATCAAGACACCGAATGGATACAGTTTGAAGAAGGTTGTTAAGAAATTTCCGGCATCAGATGATTTCGTGTTACAGCATGGCACAAAGATAGTGGTTGGCGGATTTTCAGATATTAATTACCGTGGCCTTTTGAAGTACATGTTCGCTAATACGGAAATTAATCCATGTAGTTTATCTGTTAAGATTCAGTATCAGGAAGAGCTGCTTGGAAGAATTAATTATATCGATCCTAAGCTTAATAAACGTTTCGTTGTTGTTATGAATATGGATACAAAATGGACTCCAACATTCGAAGCTTATTGCCTGAACAACGGTAAAACAGCGACGTTGAAGATACATAAGATGATTAATAAATATAGCTCAAGGTGTAAGTATACGAAAGTGTCATTTAAAGAAGTGCCGTTGAAAGATGGGGACATTATTTACATGACAGATACAAGGCGTCTAGAAAAGATAAAGAAGACGAGTGATGGATTTGTTGGCACGGGTGAGTTCGAGTGGTGGTTAGAGAGTTATTACAAAGTAACGGATATTTGAGGAGATAGATTATGGTAATTAACGAAGTAAAGATGGATATATTAGCCGTCCCGCAGGGATATACACTGGCGTCTGCATTTAGCGCAGACATGAACTACAGGGTTGGTATCCAGAAGGTTTTCGAGGATGCTTTTAATCTTACAGAGAGACGTATGGGTGCCGAAAAACCTCTTGAAGTTGGTCAGATTTATTCACTTCAGAATTTGATTTTAATGATAGTCAAAGAGAGTAGCTACGACGCACCGAATAAAGCTGCTCTGGAAAAATGTCTGCAAACGCTGGCTGATCTTGCCAGTGAAGGACATATAAAGAAGCTCGCTATCCCGAAAATCTGTACCGGGAAGAACGGCTTCGAGTGGTCCGAGGTGCGCGAGATGATTGAAGAGTGTTTTGAGGATGTCGATATTGAGATTCTTGTTTGTAATCCGCGAGGAACGATATGAGCGAAGATAGAAGACCCGTGTATCTCCTGATGGTTACCGGAGATTCAAATCATAATAAGTATTACCGTATGGTGGTTAACGAAGACGGAGCCAGTTTTACGGCGGAATATGGGAGAGTGGGGGCGGGATCTCAGAAGAGAGTCTATCCGCTCTCTCAGTGGGATAAGAAATACAATGAGAAAATCCGAAAGGGATATGTCGATCAGACCCATCTGGTTGAAGATCTCATTACTGTTAATAAACAGAAGAAAGAAAAGAGCGAATATAAAGCGATCGAAGACAAGGCTATAGCGGAGATAGTTAATAGGTTGATGAGCATGGCGCGGCAGAAGGTGCAACAGAATTATAAGGTTGCGTCGAACGCAGTGACTCAGGCTATGGTAGATGAAGCACAGAAGATTATTGATGGGCTGCTTGAGATCGACGACGTTGCGAAATTTAATGATGAACTGCTCAGGCTGTTTCTGACGATTCCGCGCCGTATGAGCCATGTCAATGATTATCTTGCTCGGAAAACGTCGGATTTTAGCAGGATAATCAAAGATGAACAGGACCTTCTGGATGTCATGAGAGGTCAGGTTATCACGCATAAAGCCGAAGAGACGCCGGAAGACGAGGATGACAAGCCGATTCACGATGAAACTATCCTTGAAGCTATGGGATTAACTATCGAACCTGTAACTACGGATGAAATAGAGATGATCAAGTCGAAGCTCGGCGATTGCAAGGATAAGTTCTATCAGGCGTGGCGTGTAGTTAACGCGAAAACACAGAAGCGGTTTGATGATTTCGTAGAAAAAGAAAATATCAAAGTGACAAAGCTGTTCTGGCATGGAAGCCGGAATGAGAACTGGTGGTCGATTATTAATACTGGGTTAGTTCTCCGTCCAACAAACGTTGTAATTACAGGAAAGATGTTTGGGTTCGGAACGTATTACGCACCGAGAGCAAGTAAATCTCTTGGGTACACGAGTTTCTCCGGTAGTTATTGGGCGCATGGAAATTCAAGTTCTGCTTTCATGGCATTGATGGATGTAGCTTATGGCACTCCGTATGATGTCTATTCTTACAATCACGATTATTCCAGTTTCGATTATAACAAGTTGCAGAAGGCATGTAGTGGCGCGAACTGTTTACATGCTCACGCCGGATCAATGTTACGCAACGATGAAGTGATTGTATATAAAGAAGAGCAAAGTACGATTAAGTACTTGGTTGAATTAAGAGGTTAATAAATGTAACGAGGTTAATATATGGGTAGAGAAGTATTTGATGAGATATTAAAAACGATTGAGAACGATGACATGAGAGAGTTTGCGGAGATGTGTCTTGATACCGTTCCGCAGTATTTCTACACTGTCCCGGCTTCGAGCAGCGGAAAATACCATCCGACCTATGCTCTGGGTGATGGAGGACTGGTGAGACATACGTTGGCTCTGCTCCGGTTTATGAATTATATCTTTAGTCTGGACTGCATCAAGGGGAAATACAATTCCAGAGACCGCGACATGATGAGGATCGCTGGGATGATGCATGATACCCGGAAATCTGGCACTCAGGAAGACTATGAGAAGAATAAATACACGAAGTTTGATCACCCGAATCTGGCGGCGAATGCTGTGTATCACGTTTATATTGATCATCAGGATCAGCTGAAAATAGAACCAGGCGAGGTGAATATCATCTGCTCGGCGATAGCCAGCCACATGGGCCAGTTTAATACTGATAAGAGAAATCCTGGCATCGAACTTGCCACTCCATCTTCAGACGAAGAAATCATAGTACATATCTGTGATTATCTGGCTTCTCGGAAAGATATCGACGTGAAGTTTGGCGATGATATACCTGCCCCGGCGAAAGAAGAGACTCCGGATATTAATACATGGATAATTCCGTTCGGTAAATACTCCGGGAAAACACTGGTTGAAGTTAACGCCGAAAATCCGGGCTACATAAAATGGGCGAAAGAAAACATTTCTAAGGAGCCGTTCCATACGCTTGTTAATCAGTTGTGATTATGAGACAGAAAGGGATTAACACATGAAAGATAAGGAAACTTTAGAGTATATACTTTCAATGAAGGATTCGCCGTCTGTTCCTTTGATGTTAATCAAAAATAAAGATACCCTGAATGATGTTCTGGGAACGGTGGTTGCAGCTGTTGAGAAGCGTATACCAAAGAAACCTTGGCAGACTGACACCTATATCGATGACGGCTGGCGGTATGTATGTCCGGTGTGTGGACTTCCGCTTGGGGTAAACAGCAAAGATAAGGGCGAATATACGTTTAATGAGAATTTCTGTCCATCATGTGGACAAGCTATAGAATGGGACAAGCTATAGAATGGGACAAGCGATAGAATAGGGCAGGCAATAGACTGTATCAATCTATAAAATCAAGCGATAAACTGGAATCAAGCGATAAAATCAAGCGATAAACTGGAAGGAGAATTGATATGGCAGTTAGTGTCGAGAATGGAGACAATGTTTATTTTGCGAAGAAGGGTGCGTATAACGGCGGGATTTACACGTTCACTCACAGGGATCCGAAGAGCGGCGAACTGTGGGGAGAAGACATCCCGGTCGGCAAGAATCCTACTGAGTACGGCAAATGGGTTGCGCCGGAAAGCGTGACTCTTGACTGGAACAGAAAGCAGGATAACACGAAGCAGAAACAGAAACCGAAAACAAAAACTGCGAGAAGAAATAAAGAACGCAGGGCAAGAGAAGGTTGATGATATTCCGGCGGTAGGCAAGCACAGCGTTACGTAAGTAACAATAAAAGCCGCTTAAGACAATAGTTGCTCCGTACGTGGGACGTCTGTGGTGTTAACACAGCGTTGATGTTGATCTCATCGTCACATCATCGATAAATCAATAAAGGCTACGCAACCCACAGGAGATGCGTGTGATTGAGTTGGAGTTGGCGTCACTCCGACGACTGCACACCCGCCGGGCCGAGATTTTGAAAGGAGATAATAGATGAACGATAAGGTAGAACAGTTAATGAAACTTATAAAAGAGAATCCAGGTCTTCCAGTTATTCCGATGGTTGATGACGATATCGTTGGATCGGATGACTTCGGCTGGTGGTTTGGCAGATGGGGTCGCTCGAAAGTAACTAAGTATTACGATGGTAGAGATGCTATACATTTCGAAGATGATGATCAGGAGGATGTCCTGTGTGATATGAAAGATTGTAAATATGGTATGACAGCTGACGGAAGAGATATATACGATTTGACAGATGATGAATGGAATGAGATATACTCCGGTCTCCCGTGGGTAAATGCGATAGTTGTGTACATCACGACATAATAAGGTACGGAGAGTGGTGAGACATATGAGGATTTTTAATACCATTGAATTTAAACAATTAATGGAATACTTTCCAGATGGCGGAATCGTTTTTGCAGAATATCGACCAGATGTACTAACGTCTGAATTAATGGTTACGGACGGTGATTTCGGGGCGAGAGAAGTGATCCCTTATCATGGAGAAGTGTTTGATTTTGATTGGAATATAAAAGAATATAAGGATGACGAGTTGTTTGCAGTATTTGATAACGATGATGTGTTACAGATGATACAGATTCTGACTTCTGGTTTGAAGATTGAATTACGATAAGAGGGTAATATATGAAAAAAGGTAGAAGAAAAGATCATATCTGGCAGTTTGTCAAGTATAAAGGAGATATAGCATTTTACGCAAAATGTAGATGCGGATTTCATTATCCGTGTTATATAAGTGCAAGCACGCCATTTAGGATGAAAATTGCGCCGGATAAATTATATCCATACTGCCCATTGTGTGGGAGCAGAAAAACGAGATATATAGACGATGTACTTAAGATAGATAAATATCCGTGGGAGTAAAA
>AUXO016079820.1_pt1 | contig 16983 bp, 32 predicted proteins | sample 768731 | NCBI WGS metagenome assembly AUXO01 (sample SAMN02715735, study PRJNA202380) | gut metagenome | biome: sheep rumen | host: Ovis aries | place: New Zealand: Palmerston North
CATGGCAAGTAAAAATATTAAAGGTATTACTATTGAAATTGGTGGTAATACTACAAAATTACAAGATGCTTTAAAAGGTGTTGATAAACAAGTATATAGTTTAAATAGTGATTTAAAAAACTTGAATCAAGCATTAAAACTTGATCCAGGCAATACTGATTTATTATCACAAAAGTATGATGTATTAAAAAGAAACATTACTGAAACTAAATCTAAACTTGATACATTAAAAGAAGCTCAAAGACAAATGGGTGATTATTCAAAACTTACTGATGAACAAAAAAGTTCATATAATGCATTATCTTTAGAAATTGCTAAAAGTGAAAAAGCATTAAAAGATATGAATAATGAATTAAGTAAAAGTAGTAAAGTTAATTTAGATGGTTTAAAAACTGCTTTAAAAGGTGTTGGTGATGTTGCTGCTAAAGCAGCTCAAACTATTGCTAAAGTTAGTGTTGGTATTGCAACTGGATTAACTGCTGCAATAACTGCTGGTGTTAAATCTTATGCTGATTTAGAAGTTGCACAAAAAGGTTCAGAAAGATTATTTGGTGAATCTTTTGATATTGTTAAAAAGAATGCAGCTGATGCTTACCAATCATTAGGATTATCAGCAACTGAATATTACGATCAAGTAAATACTTATGCAGTTGGTTTAAAAACTGCATTAGGTGGTGATTCAGAAGCAGCTGCAAAATTATCTAATGATATTTTAATTGCTCAATCTGATATAGTTGCAGCAACTGGTGCTAGTCAAGAATCAGTACAAAATGCTTTTGCAGCAGTAATGAGGGGCAACTATACAATGATTGATAATCTTCGTTTAGGTATTAAAGGTTCTAAAGAAGGAATGGAAGAAGTTATCAATAAAGTTAATGAATGGAATAAAGCTAATGGTAATGCTACTAAATATCAAATGGGTAATGTTGCTGATATGCAAAAAGCATTAGTTGATTATGTTAAAATGCAGGGAATTGCTGGTACAAGTGCAAAACAATTAGGAGCTACAATTAAAGGTTCATTTACTCAAATGAAAGCAGCATTAGATAACTTTTTAAATGGTTCTGGTGATTTATCAGCACTTGCTGATACATTTACTAATTTTATGGGTAATATAGTTACAGCAGTTCAAGAACTTGCTCCACAATTATTAACTGGTATTACAGAGTTACTTCAAACATTAATACCTCAAATTGCCACTTTATTATCAACTTTAATTCCACAATTATTTGAAGCAGTGCAAAGTTTTTTAGATTCATTGTTTGATATGTTATCAAGTGATCCAACTGAATTATTAAATTTTGTAGTAACATTAATTAATGATATTGTTCAATTTATTACTAAAAATCTTGCAACATTTATTGATGTTGGTTTAAAACTAATAATTGCTATTGGTGAAGGTTTGGTACAAAACATTCCAACTATTATACAATCAGTTATTACTTTAATAAAATCTATTGTAGATTCTATTATAAATAATTTACCAATGTTTATAAGTGCAGCATTAGATATAATATTGGCACTTGCTGAAGGATTAGTTGATGCTTTACCACAATTAATTGAAATGATACCAAATATAATTGTTGGTATAGTAAATGCTTTAACTGAACCAAAAATGATAGAAAAAATATTATCAGTTTCACTTAAACTAATTGTTACTTTAGGAAAAGGGCTAATTGAATCAGTACCAAAATTGTTAATGGTTATTCCAACAATAATCAGTAATTTAGTTACATCATTTAGTGATAGAATTAAAAATACTAATTGGGGTGAATTAGGAAGTAATATTATTAAAGGTATTTTAGATGGTGTTGCTAATATTGGTAATTACTTAAATAAAAAAGTTAATGAAGTAAAAGATAAAATTACTAATAAATTTAAACAAGTATTTGGTATTCATTCACCATCAAGATTAATGAGGGATGAGATTGGTGAAAACTTATCAGCTGGTATTGGTGAAGGTATTGAAACTGGTATTCCAGATGTAATAAAAGATGTTAATAATGCTATGGTTGATTTAAACAATGGTATTCAAGCATCAGTAAATCCAGTAATTAATCCAACTGCAAATAGTAATCCTTTATACATAACTATTGATAAATTCTATAATAAACGAGAACAAGATATTCAATCTCTTGCTGAAGAATTAGAATATTATAGGAAAAATTCAGCATTAGCAAAGGGAGGACAATAATATGGTTTTATGGAATAATACAAATTTAATAAATAAAGGTATAATTGTTGAAAAAATACCAACTATTACAAAAGCAAAAAAGAGAATAGAAACTTATAATGTTGAAGGTAGAAATGGTGTTTTAATGGTAGATAAAGGTACTTATGATACATTTGTAGTATCATTATCTTGCCACTTTAACGAAACTAATAGTATAGATGAAATAAAAAGTTTTTTAGATGGATATGGTAAATTATCCATTGATGGAACTAGAGAATATGAAGCTATATTAAAAAATAATATTGATTTTGAAGAAATCCTTACAAGTGGTTTTAGAAAGTTCATATTACAATTTTTATGTAATCCAATAGCACATGATATAAGTGCTACTAATGTATCAGTTAGTGCAACACCAACTTCATTAACTATTAATCAAACTGCTAATACATATCCAGTTCTTACAATTAAAGGTTCTGGAAATGTTGTTATATTCTTTAATAACAAAAGATTTGATTTATTAAGTTTAGATAGTACAAAAACATATACATTAGATTGTGAAGCTAAAGAAATAGTAGATAATAGTGGTGTTAATTGTAGTAATAAAATGAAATATGATTTTCCATATTTAAAACCAGGTGAAAATACAATTACATATACAGGTACTATTACACAATTTGATATTAGTTATAAAAAAGCATATTTATAGGAGGTGTTTATGAATATTTATTTAAGTAATGAAACATCTTTTGATAATAATGGTTTAGGATTTTTAACAGATTGCATTGAAGCAAAAGTTGAAGAATCTTTAAATGGTGATTATACATTAAGTTTAGTATATGCTTTAAATGGTAAATTAAGTGAATATTTAGTTGAAAACAATATAATAAAATGTAATGTAGGTAATGACAATTATCAATTATTTAGAATTGCTAGAATCACAAAAGATTTTGATGAAATAGAAGTATATGCATTACATATTAGTTATGATTTATTAATAAATATGTTAGTTGATACATATCCACAAAATTTAGGTTGTCAAGCATTTGGTAATTGGTTATTGGAACATACTCAATACGAAAATGATTTTACATTTGTAAGTGATATAAATAGTTCTGCAAGTGCAAGATATGTAAGAAGAAATCCTATTGAAGCAATAATGGGTGATTTAGAAAATTCTATGATTAATTTATTTGGAGGTGAAGTTGAAAGAGATAACTTCACTTTTAAATTGCTACAAAGTAGGGGAAGTAATAATCATGTTAAATTAATGTTAGGTAAGAATATTACTGAAATAAAAACCAAAGTAGATATTACTTCATTATTTACAAGAATAATACCTGTTGGATTTGATGGTTTAATATTACCAGAAAAGTTTGTTGATTCACCATTAATAAATAATTATCCAACACCTAGAATTATTAAAGTATCATTTAGTGATATTAAGTATGATCCTGAAAGTGAAGAAGAAGGTGTTTATACAAATATTCAAGATGCTTATACTGCATTAAGAGCAGCTGCACAAGATTTATTTGATAAAGGTGTAGATAAACCAATTATATCTATTGCAGTTGATTGGTTAGAATTAAGTAAAACTGAACAATATAAAACACAATATCAATCATTAGAATCAGTTAAATTAGGTGATACAATTACTGCATCATTATTAGATTTTGATTATACAACTAAAGTTGTAAAAACAATTTATAATGTTTTAACTGATAAAATAGATAAATTTGAAATTGGAACATTACAAAAAAATATCACTAATACAATTAATAAAAATCAATTAGAAATAGAAAAAATACAACCAGATTCAATATTAGAAGAAGCTAAATCTAATGCTACTAATTTAATTAATAATGCATTAGGTGGTTATATTTATTTAGATTATGAAAATGGTAATTTATATATAATGGATACTGATAATCCATCTACTACTCAAAAAGTATGGAGGTGGAACTTAAATGGTTTAGGATATTCATCAACTGGTATTAATGGTACTTATGGAATTGCTATGACTATGAATGGACAAATAGTTGCAGACTTTATTACAACTGGTTCATTAAATACAAATGTTATTCAGGGATATGGTGCATTAACATTACAAGTAGATAAAAATAGAGATGATATTGCAACTATTAAAGCTGAAATAGGTGATATTGCTAATATTACAACATCAGCTACAAGCGAAGAATTGTTTATTGCTGAAACTGAATTACAAAATATAGCAGTTAGTAATCCAATTAGAGTTGAAATACATCCAATAGGTGTTAATATTCAATCATTATATCCAGCAACTAATTTATATCCAGGTACATCATTATATCCAAGAGATAAAACATTAAGATTTACTAATACAAGCACAAATGATGTATTTACTTATGAATTACCAATGGATTTACTATATTACGATAGTGAAAACTATGATACATTTGTTGCTGATTATGAAAGTGATTTAATAACTATCACTAAAAAATGTGGATTAGATGCTAATGGTAATGTAATATTACTTGATAATCCAACAATAACTACATATTCATATTCAGATACTTTTGCTCCATATTTTGCATTAACAGAAGGCAATTATCAAGTTGATTTAGTAGGATATAATACTGGTTATTTAATGGTAAGATTAATGGTATTAAATGCTTATACTGCTCAATATGCTACTAAAATTGAATTAAATAGTGCAATAAATCAAACTGCACAAGAAATTAATTTAGAAGTAAGTAAGAAGGTTAATGAAGATGAAATTATTTCAAAAATCAATTTATCAAGTGAAGAAATTAAAATTGAATCAGATAAAATCAATATTAATGGTACTATTAGTGCTAATGGTAATTTTAAAGTTAATTCTGATGGCACAATGGAAGCAAATGCATGCAGACTTGGAGGGTATATAAATGTAGATGATGGTGGTGCAATTCAATTAAATGAAGGTTCTTTAGAAGATAACAATAGATATGTCACATTATTAATGGGTGATAGTATTGGAATAAACGGACCTGTAAAAGTAGAAAATGGTTTTTCTAATACAAAAGGTATCACATCAATTGGCTCTGGAATGCTTAATTTACAATTTTCTCCTGATTGGGATGGAAATTATTATGGTATTGACTTCTTTAGAGATACATTTACAATTACTGGAGATTTATTAGTCACAGGTTCAAAAAATAGAGTTGTAGAAATAGACAATGGTGACAAAGTTAAATTAAATGCTTACGAAACAACTACACCATATTTTGCTGATATTGGTTCTGATACAACTGATTCTAATGGTGAATGTAAAATTTATATTGATGATACATTCTCACAAACTATTGAAAAAGATACATATAAAGTATTCATTCAAGAACTTGGAGAAGGTAAATTATGGGTAGAAAAACACAATGATTATTTTATTGTTAAAGGTGTTCCTAATCTTGAATTTGATTATGAAATAAAAGCAATTCAAAAAGGATATAAAAATATAAGATTAGAAAAAAGTATATCTAAAGAAAGAGGTGAACAATAATGGCATATACAAAAACACAATGGACAAATGGACAAGCTCCAGCATTAAGTGCAGCAAATCTTAATAAAATAGAAAATAAATTAGAAAGTTTAGACACAATAGTAAGTGGTTTAATGAATACTTTATTTCCAGTTGGTAAAGTTGAAATATTTTATGATAATAACGATCATTCAAGTTATTTAGGATTTACTTGGCAAAAAATAGCAACAGGTAAAGCATTAGTAGGTATAGATACAAATGATACTGATTTTAATACTATTGGAAAAACAGGTGGTAGTAAATACTTACAAAAGCATAATCACGGAGGTAGAGTAAAAATTACAGGAACTGCAGTTAGTTCAGAAGGAGACGCAGGTGGTGGTTCTAATTGGGTAGTAAATATTGATGCAGTAACAAACAATGCTTCAAAATTTTATACAATTGATTATGATGGTACAGGAAATAGTGGAAACTTACAACCTTATGAAGTTGTTGCTATTTGGAGAAGAACTGCATAATTGGGTTTTTTATGAATATAACATTAGATGAAATGATTAAAATTATAGGTGCATTTGTTAGTTTTATTGGTTCAATAGAGTTTTTGGCATTTAGAACTAGAAAATATATTAAAAATACTATGAAAGATGAAATTGATCCAATAAAGCAAGAATTACATCAAAATTCACTTAATACCATGAAAAATACTATTTGCAATGAAAACATCCCTATAACTGAAAGATTAATTGTTGGTAAAGAATATATTGAAAAAGGTGGAAATGGAGCTGTAAAAATATATTTGCATAAACTTGAAGAAGATTTTGCTAATAAATTAAAAGAAGAAAATTTGACAAAAAATAAATAATTAGTATAATACCTCCTCTTGTGAGGGGGTGTTTATATGTTTAATATGAGTAAAACTAAATATGATTATATTGTTAAAAATGTTATTTTTAATGAACCTAAAAAAGAGAAAGAAATATTTAAGCTGTTAGTTAAAGGATATAATGCAGTTGAAATAGGTGATAAAGTAGGAATGGCAGAAAGAACAATATATAGAAGAAAAGAAAGCATTAAAAAGAAAATACAAAACTTTATTTAATGCTTTTTTTATGCCATATTACTGACAAATTACTGCCAAAGTTATGCCACTTTAAATAGATCATAACTTGTTTTTATATTTTGGTTATATAGAATACACCACCAAAGAGGTGATTATTATATTTAAACTAGAGTTTACAAAACAAGAAATTGAAGATATTAAATCTAAAATCTACTTTAGTGATATTCAAGAAAGAATTATTGAATATAGATTAAAAGAATTTAGTATTACTAAAATGGCTCAATTAGAAAATTGTAGTGAAGCTACAATAAACAGAGAAATAAGAAAAATAAAAGATAAGATTAACAAAGTTATATAGAAAGGGTTTTTATTATGACAAAAAAATTTATTAAATGTGCTTTAATTAGAGCAATTAGAACAATGTGCCAAACTGCAATAGCAACAATAGGAACAAGTGCAATATTAAGTGAAGTTGATTGGTTAATGGTTATTTCAGCTTCTATTCTTGCTGGTTTATTAAGTTTATTAAATTCAGTTGCTACTGGATTACCAGAAGTTGATGAATAATTAGGATAAAGAGTAATAACTATGAATATAGAAAAAATTAAGTTTCAATATGCCAAACCAAAAGGAAAACCAAGCAAGACTAAAGGACAATCTTTTATAGTAGAATCAACATGGGAAGAATATTTTAGTGCTATTTTTGATAAAAACTACTTTACTGATGATGAATTAGAGTTTCTTATAGCACTTAAATTAGATTTAGAACAAGAAATTAATGAAATAGATAAATCTATAAAGAAATTAACAAAATGCCCTAAAAATTGAAATAAATGGGTAATGAGGTGATATTATGAGTGAAAAAGATAAAGTTATTTTAATTGCAAAAGAACAAGAAGGTTATTTAGAAAAAAAATCTAATAAAGATTTAGATGATAAATTAAAAAATGCTGGAAGTAATAACTATACTAAATTTGCAAGAGATTTAGATAATATTCCAAATTTTTACAATGGTAAGAAACAGGGATATGCTTGGTGTGATGTTTTTGTTGATTGGTGTTTTGTTCAAGCATTTGGTGTAGATAGAGCTAAAGAATTATTATGCCAACCAGATAATAGTTGTGGTGCTGGTGTTGGTTATTCTTGTGATTATTATAAGAAAAAAGGACAATTTTATACTGAACCACAAGTTGCAGATCAAATATTTTTTAAAAATTCTCAAGGCACAAGAACACATACTGGAATTGTTTACAAAGTTGATAGCAATTATGTTTATACCATTGAAGGTAATACATCATCTGAAAGTGGTGTTATTGCTAATGGTGGTTGTGTAAGATGTAAAAAATATGCATTAAATTATAAATATATTTATGGTTATGGCAGACCAAAATATAAAGTTGAAGAAACTAAAATTACATCTAAAGATTTTAAACCAAAAGATTATACATTTATTAAATCTAAATATATGAGAAGAACACCAGTTGTTGCTGATAACAAAATTAAATATAAAGATTTAGCATTAGCAACAAGAAATAAATGTAATAAAGATGCTTTAGGTTATGCAAAAACAAAAATTAATTCAGTATTTTATTTATCTAAATTTCAAGATGATTACAAAGGTAATGTATGGGGAATGTATAAAGGTAAATATTCTAATGTTTGGTTTTGTGTATATGATTCAACAGGTTACCAAGTAAAATAACATTATATTTTTATGATATTAAAAGGATAAGATTGTGATAATCTTATCCTCTTTTTTTGTGGAATAATTTAATTAGAAATGTATGGTAATCAAAATGAAAATTATGTTAATGGACAATTTGTAGTACAAGATAGAGTATGCCCTAGATCATCTTCTATACCAGCCACAACAACAAAAGAAATAAGTGAATAATGAATTTAAGTTTATTGATTGGATTAATATATTTTCTTTTGGTATAGGTTTATATGCTTTATATATAGCTGTTATTAATTTTGAATTAAATGAAAAACAAAGTAATGAATTAAAAGAAATATTACATTATCTTGATACTCATTTACAAGAACAAGATAAACATTTAATATCTCAAGATAAAATATTAGAAAACTTAACGAAGGGAGAGTAGGGTATGGAACATTATGAAGAAATGCAACAAAATGTTGAAGAATTTAAAAAATATTTAAAAATGACTATGGATTTATTAGTTGATGCTTATAAATGGTTAATGTTATCTGATTATGCAGATACTGATACTGATAAAGCAAAATATAAACAAGTAAGTGATACTTTATTCCAAATGTTTATGGCAGAGCACAATAACATTGGTGCTAAATTTAAAAGAGATTAGAATAAACTAATCTCTTATTTATTTACTTCATCAAATTGTTTTATAAAATGATTTAGATATGGATATAATTTATCAATATCAGCAACATTACATTTCCACATTGATTCAGTTTTTTTGTTTTGTAAAACAAACAATGGATTATCTATTTCAGTTTTCATATCAGCAATAGACATTCTTATTTTAATCCATTTAGCATTATCAGTATATTTTATTCTTACAATATCACATTGTTTATATTGTAGGGTAGTGTAATCAGCTGAATTTGCAACTACTTGTAAATTATCTGGATCACATTCTAATTTTGGTATCATTTTTTCTAATATACTTTTTTCAGATACTTCAATTACTTTTTCTTCATTTGTAATAACTTTTTTCTTTAAAAAATCAAATCCTATTTTAATTCCCATATATATCACCTATAAATTATTATACCAGTTATTTGACTATAAACAATATGTATTGTATTATACTGCATTTTGGAAAGGGGGGAATGCTGTGAGATACATGATTATATATCAAAAAAATAATGGTGATATGCTTTATAGATATAACAAAAATAAACCAATTTACAAAAAAGGTGATACAACATCAATGGGGTGGAAAGTTATAGATATAAGAAGAATGGATAATGGAAATATATTATCCCTATCAGATTATCGTATAAAAAATGAATTAAGATTAAAATTAAGTAGATTTAATTATTTAATTAATAATTTAGATTTTTTTAAATTAATTCATTTAATATTAATTTACATTATTTTTGTAAAAATAAAATTATTTTAATTTAGATATTGATTTTTTAAAATGTGTATTATAAAATGAAAGTACAAAGTAAGAAGGATAAGCAATTTCAAATATTGCTTGTTTGGTTTGTATTAGAAGTTAACATAATATATATTTTAACAAGTTAACCAATACAAACCAAGCAACAATGCTTGGTTTTTTGCTTTTGTTAGATGGGAGGTAATTAATGAAACCAAAGTATAAATATCCAAATGTTGTATTTGAAATGGCAAGAAATGGAATATCTCAAAGTGCATTAGCAGAACATTTAGGAATATCAAGACCAAACATTCATAACAGGTTATATGGAATTGTAGAATTTAAAGCTGATGAATGTATGATTGTTTGCAAGTTATTAAATAAGGATTTTGAATACTTATTTACACCTGCATTTTAGAAAAGAGGATAAAAATGAAAAAGAGATTAGTATTGAAAAAAAAATGGCAAAACTTATTTGAAAATTTAGGATTAATTGGAATATTTGCAGCTGCTTGTATTGAAAGCAATTCAATGATTCCATATCTTCTATTTGCTAGTTTAACAATTCCATATCTTCTATTTATGAAATATATGAAATATGAATAAGCAAGAATTATATGGATATTTAGATGAGTGGATTTTAGATCAACAATATCAAGAATATTCAGTAAATACTTTAAAACAATATAAAGCAAATGTAAAAAAATTTATTGATTGGTTAGATGATGATTCAGTTATTGATAAATCTACAACTATAAGATTTAAGGAATATTTATATTCTTTAGAACCTAAACCAAAAACAACATCATTAAATACTTGGATAGTTGAATTAAATAAGTTTTTAAAGTTTATTGGTAAACCAGAATTAACTATTAAAAAAATTAAAATGCAAACTAAAGTATCAAATGATGAAGTATTAACCATAGCTGATTATAAAAGATTATTAAGGTTTTCTAAAAGATTAAATATGATGCAATTATATTACATTATTAAAGTTCTTGCTATGACAGGAATAAGAATATCTGAACTTAAATATTTTACAATAGAAAACATTAAAGATAATTACATAGATGGTTATAACAAAGGTAAAGAAAGAAAGATAATAATTAGGCAAGATTTAGCAAGAGAATTAAGAAAATATGCAAGAGAAAATCATATAAAAAGTGGATATATATTTAGGGGTGCAATACCAAATAAAATGCCAGTTGAATCAACTATTTGGAGGCAATTAAAAAAGGTTGCTGGTAAAGCTAGAGTTAATAAAAAGAAAGTTCATGCACATTCATTTAGACATTTATTTGCACAAATATTCCTAGAAACATATCCAGGAAATATAACTGAACTTGCTGATATTTTAGGACATAATTCACTTGAAACAACAAGACTTTATACAAGAACATCTAATAACCAAAAGAAGAATAAAATGGAACAAATGAACTTTAAATAGGAGGATATATGGAAGATAAAGTTTATACATTTTTATTAGAAAATTGTATAGGTAAAAAGAATTTAGTAAAGAATATTACATTAAGAAAATTATTTAACATCAATAGTGATAAATCATTAAGACAAGTAATTCAAAACATAAGAGAAAATAAAAAATATAGAAGAATCATTGGATCAGTATCTGGTAAAAGTGGTGGTTATTATATTTGCAGGACACCAGAAGAAATTAATGAAACAATTAATAACATCAAACATAGAGCAAATCAAATGTTAAGAATGACACACATAATCAAATGGAAGAAGAAATTTAATTATGACATCTGTGAAATGGATTAAAATCACAACTGATATGTTTGATGATGAAAAAATAAAAATAATTCAAGTTATGCCAGAAGGGGATGCACTTTTAGTTATATGGATTAAATTAATAATTTTAGCTGGTAAAACAAATGATGGTGGTTATATTTATATATCAAATAATATACCTTATACAGATGAAATGTTATCAGTAATTATGAATAAACCATTAAATATCATACAACTTGCTATGAATACTTTTATTAAATTAGGAATGATAGAAAGTGATGAAAATGGTATTTATTTAGTTAATTTTGAGAAACATCAAAGTTTAGATAAACTTGAAAAAATGAAAGAACAAAATAGATTAAGAGTTGCAAAATTTAGAGCAAAACAAAAAGAAAAATTATTGATAAACGATAGTAATGAAAATGTAATGTTACAAGTAATGGAAAGTAATGCAATAGATAAGAATAGAATAGATAAGAATAAGAATAGAATAGATTATAAAGAAGAAATAATAAAAGAAGAAAGTAAACCTGTTAAACATAAACTTGGAACTTATAAAAATGTTTTATTAACTGATGAAGAATTACAATCTCTTAAAAGAGATTATGATAATTGTGATGAATTAATCAAATATTTAGATGAATATATTGAAATGAAAGGTTATAAAGCAAAATCACATTATTTATGTATTAAAAAATGGGTTGTAAAAGCTGTTAAACAAAATTGTAAAAAAACTGATATAGATTGGAATAGTGAAGATGAATAGAAAATTATATTCTTTATTATGTGATAACTTTAATAAACAAAAAGATGATGAACATTATCAAATGATAAAAGAAGTATTTGAAGATGAAGATTCTTTATTACTTGAAAGAACTATAAAGAAAATAATAAATGAAGATAGATTTTTCCCATCAGTTGCAAGAATTAAAGAAGTTTTAAATGAACTATCTGATATTCCATTATCAAAAGATGAAAAGTTAAAGAGATGGGAAAAGGAAGGAATAATACCAAGTTGTTTATCTAAAGAACCAGAAGAAACACAAATAAGTGAAGAAGAACTTAAAGAATTAGAAGATTTTTTTGAGGGGTTTAAATGTTAATAGAAATAAATTTAGATTCAGAGGGTTTTGGTTTTTCAAAGGTTGGTAATTTGAATATTCATTTAATTGGAGCAAACAATGGAAGATAAAGAAAGATTTGAAATATCCATTTATGCAAATATTATTAACCATTTGAGAACAAGCAGCAAAGATTCAGCATTAAATAAAATTGAAAGTATGGTTGGCAAAATTCAGTTAAAATTTAAAGATTATAAAACTGGATATGAAATATTAATTAATGATTACAAAGATTATCAAACCTTATTAGAAAATTATGAGGTGAAAGATAATGAATCAAGATTTATTCAAAAAGGAATTATTGGCAACAAAGATATTTCAGGAAGAAAAAGATAAAGCAATAGTAAGTATAAATCATTTAAGAAATAAATATATTGATTATGTAGATATTTTAAACTTTAAAGAACTATATATTCAAATTATTAATTATCAAATAAAAAAGTATGGTAAACAACTTGCTGATCCAAATCAAATTGAATACTTTTATTTGAAATTCTTAAATTCTCAAGGCAAACAATGGAGGAAAAAAATATGAAAGATATTAAGTATGAGTATGAAATAACAAAAAGAAATGATGGAATGTATGCAGTATGTGAATATAGATGGATGAATCATTCAGTAAATACAAAACAAATATTTGTTAGTTCTAATAGAAAAGAATGTAATGAATTTTTAAAAAGCATTAAAAGAGGTAGAAAATGAAAAAACAAGAATTTTTATTAGGAATAGCAATTATAACATTTTGTGTAACATTATGGACATTAATTGAACCATTACCAAGACATACAACTATTGATGTAAAGATTACTAAAATAACTGAATCAGAAGTTTATAGTGTTACTGATGAGGAAGGAAATGTAGAAGTATATGAGAGATAAACAAATTTATTTTATCTACAAAGTAGGTAAAGTAGAATTTGAAACATCATGTATTGGCATTAAAGAGGTTGCAGAATACCTTAAAAGACCATTAGAGAGTGTTTATGTATCTATGAGTATATTAAGACATAAAAAGGCAAAAGACTTTATATTGAAGGATTATGAAGGTAATAAGCACTTAATTTTAAGTGAGTTAGAACTTAAAACTGGTAAATGGTATTCAAAGAAAAAAAGAAAAGAGGATAAAAAATGAAACAAAAACAACTAAAAAAAATTGAGAATAATTTGAACTATGTAAGAAATAAACTAAATGATAGATTTCATTTATGTACTACTTATGATGGTAATAGTTATGAGTGGGTATTATTTTATGGAGCTGATGATTTTGCATTTTATTTTTCTAATTATTGTAAATCAATAATGGATTCAAAAAATAATACTATTGAAGAATTAGTAGAATTTACTAATAATTGCATAACAAAATCAAAATAAGAGGAAATATGAAAAAAATATTTTATAGATTAAAAAATGGAACTATTGGAAGTTTAGTTGGTGAAATTAAATCTTTAATTGATGATAATAGATATTTTGAATTAGATAATGGAATATTTATGAGATATGAAGAATTTTTAGATAGTGTATTTCAAACATCACCTGAAATAATTGATTTAATTCAACCTGGTGATATTGTTAATGACAAATTAGTTTTAAAACATTTAAAACATAATATATCAGTTGTTAATTCAGATTATGTTAATGGTGTTCAACTATTATCTAATGATGAAATAGAATCAGTTGTATCAAAAGAAGAATATGAAAAAGTTAAATATTATGTGAGTTATGAATAATGTGAGGTTTATATGAAAGATAGAAAATTAGAATCAATAATAGCTGTTCAAACATTTATTATTTTAGTATTACTATGTATTGTTGTTTGGTTTATATCTGATAGATCATATATAAATCAAATGAGATATGATGTTAATCGTGATGGTAGAGTTGATTGGGAAGATATTATTGAAGTTCAAAAAATAGTAGTTGGAAGTGAAGATGAATATAGTAATGAATAAATATTATTTAATTTATGATTATGATGAAGATTTACCAATAATTTTGTTATATGGTTGGAAAGAATTATCTGAATTTTTTGGAATAATAAAAAGAAATCTACAATCATCTTATAGCAAATATAAAAAGTTTAATCATCAATGGATATGTGATAGTAAAAATCACAAATATAAAATTTATGAATATACTGAAAAAGAATTAGATTATTAGGAGGAAAAAATGAAAAAAGATATAAGTGATTATTTTATGATGATAGGTTCAGGTTTAATTATAATAATTATTATTGTTTTAATTTGTGTGTTTATAAGCATTGAATATCAAAATCCACAAACATATACTTGTGAAATAAAAGAAAAATGGGTTAAAAGAAAAAATGATAGTGATACTTATTTAGTTAAATGTAATAATGAAGTATTTAAAATAGAAGATTTAATTTTTAAAGGTAAATTTAATTCAAGTGATATTTATTCTGATTTAATTATTGGTGAAACATATAAAATAAATACAACAGGATATAGAATTAGATTTTTAAGTAATTATAAAAATATAAATAGTTATGAAAAAATAGAAAAGGTTGACTAAATGAAAACAATAGAAGAAATAAAAGCAACAAAAAATATTAGAATTAAAGCAGAAGCAGGAGATACAGGATTTGGAGGAAGTTATTATGATTCAATTTCAGGTAAATGGCTTAATTTTATATTTTCTAATCAATTAGGTTGGGAACATTTAAGTATTTCTATGCCAAATAAAACTCCAAGTTGGGAACAAATGTGTAGGATGAAAGATATATTCTGGAATGAAGATGAAACTTGTATAGAATATCATCCAGCAAAATCTCAATATGTTAATATGCATCCACATTGTTTACATATTTGGAAACCAGTATTTAATGAAGATTTTATAAATGAACAAGAATCAAATGAAAATTTTCCTGTTCCACCACATATTCTAGTTGGTTTTAGAGATGATGATGAAAGAGCAGCATTTTTAGAATTAGCAGATAAGTTTGATCTAAAAATAAATAATTTTAAATAGGATGGTAATTATGAAAATAGGAGATTATGTAAGAACTAGAAAAGGTATATCTAAAATTACTTTTATAGAGGACGAAATAGTAAGAGAAATTGTTTATACAGACACAAAAGAAGTATTTGAATATTATACAGACAATAAAGGCAAAGAAATTAAAGACTATTGGGAAAAATATTCACCAAACATAATAGATTTAATAGAAGCAGGAGATTATGTAAATGGTAAATTAGTAATAGAACACGCATACCAAAAAGGAAGATTATTTGTAACTAATTTATATATTGGTGGAAAAGGTTTTACCACTTGTGAAGATTATAGTTGGGAATTAACTAAAGAAAATGAAGATTATATTGATAGTATTTTAACAAAAGAACAATTTGAAAGTATGGAATATAAGGTGGTGGAATAAGTGATAAAAATTAAAGATTATATATTTAATGAAAATGAACTTTTAGGAATAGTATATATTAAAGAAGAAAATAAATTAGAACTAATATCAAAAGATAAATATAGTGAATTTATAGAAAATGCAACATTTGAAGATATAGAATGGAACTATGAAGATGAACAAATAAGAAAATGTTTAGATAGTATTGATAGAGAAGAAGAACTTGAAGAAGAAAATAAAAAGTTAAATGAACTTATTGTGTTTAATGTTCAAACATCAGCAAATCTTACAAAAATAAATAATCAATTAGAAGATAGAATAAATAAAGTATTTGAATATTTAGAAAATACTGATTTAGGTATATTAGAATTTTGGAAAGTTAAAGAAATATTAAAAGGTGAAGATAATGATTAAATTAAATATAAAGAGATTTAGTGGTGGAAGTTATGACTATAAGTATTTAACAATAGATGACTATTATTCTGGATGTATGTATGATGATGAATTAAATGAAATGATTGATGATTTAGTTAAAGTATTACATGATTTAGAATGGTGGAAAAGTTGTGATATATGTGAAGAAGATTATAGAAAAACATTAAATGATTTCAAGAATAAATGGTTTAAAAATAAAGAAACTACTTCAAAAATTAAATTAAATCTTGTAAAAGAAAAATTAAAAGAAAGTTTAAATATATTGGGTGATGAATAATGAAAGTAATTGATATATTAAATAAGATAGCAAACGGGGAAGAAGTACCTGAAAAGATAATAGCAGATGATAATATATACTATTATGATGAAACTGATTGTAATGAATTTTATAGATATAGAACAAAGGGAAATGAATTATTAACTGATTATGCCGATTTAAATGATGAAGTAGAAATCATAGAAGATACACCAAAAGAAGATAAGAAGATAGA
>AUXO012504227.1_pt1 | contig 16965 bp, 15 predicted proteins | sample 768731 | NCBI WGS metagenome assembly AUXO01 (sample SAMN02715735, study PRJNA202380) | gut metagenome | biome: sheep rumen | host: Ovis aries | place: New Zealand: Palmerston North
AGTACAAAAGGAAAACCAATGAAGAGAGAAACAGACCTCATCGATGTATGGTTTGACTCTGGAGCAATGCCTTACGCACAAGTTCATTATCCTTTTGAGAATAAAGAAGCAATAGACCAAAACAAAGCATTCCCATGCGATTTCATCAATGAAGGTGTTGACCAAACACGTGGTTGGTTTTTTACACTACACGCAATATCTACAATGATTTTCGATAATGTTGCCTTTAAGAATGTAATCTCATCAGGATTAGTGCTTGATGCTCACGGGAACAAGATGAGTAAACGATTGGGAAATGCAATTGACCCATTCCAAGCCATTGAAACCTATGGCGCAGATGCCGTAAGATTCTATATGCTTACAAACTCACAACCATGGGATAACCTAAAATTCGATACAAATGGTGTTGAAGAAATCAAAAGGAAATTCTTCGGAACACTATTCAATACCTACTCATTCTTTAGCTTGTATGCTAATGTAGATAATTTTGATAATTCATGGCCACAAATACCCTTAGACCAGCGACCAGAAATTGACCGTTGGATATTATCAGAATTGCATACTTTAATAAAAAATGTCGGTCAAAGTCTTGACAACTATGAGCCGACTAAAGCTGGTAGACTTATCGAATCATACGTCAACAACGACCTGTCAAATTGGTATGTAAGGCTAAACAGAAAACGCTTCTGGGGTAAAGAAATGAGTAAAGATAAGCTTTCCGCTTACCAAACGCTACATTCATGCCTCGTAAACGTGGCAAAACTGCTTGCTCCATTTGCTCCTTTTTATGCAGATGAGTTATATAACAATCTGCAAGAAGGTGTTGTCAATAATCAAAATTGCAGCGTACACCTCGTCAAATTTCCTGACGTGGATGAAAGCATGATAGATAAAACGCTTGAAGAAAGAATGCAACTTGCTCAGAGAGCAACATCTATGGTCTTGGCGTTGAGACGTAAGGTCAACATAAAGGTAAGACAGCCACTACAGAAAATAATGATACCTGCTGTTGATGACAATCAGCGACAACAGCTTGAAGCAATAAAAGACCTCCTACTTAACGAAGTAAACGTAAAAGAACTTTCATTTATCGAAGGCAGTGGAATACTTGTTAAGAAAGTGAAATGCAACTTCCGCACAATGGGTAAGAAATATGGAAAACTCATGAAAGGTGTCGCAAATGTTGTAAATCAATTCTCTCAAGAACAGATAGCTCAGCTCGAAAAAGAAGGCTTCATCAACATTGATGTTGAAGGACAAAACATAAAGGTAGAAACAGCCGATATTGAAATCATCAGCGATGATATTCCCGGCTGGCTCGTGTCAAATGAGGGAAATTTAACTGTAGCTCTCGAAGTTGAAATCTCAGAAGAATTGAAAAAAGAAGGAATTGCCAGAGAACTGATCAACCGCATTCAAAACATGCGTAAAGACAATGGATACGAAATAACAGACAGAATTAGTGTTGTTGTTTCACAAGACGATATGATCGTTACAACATTGAACACTTATGACGATTATATCAAATCACAAGTGCTGGCAAACTCTATTTATGTGGCAGACAACGATGGTCAGTCTGTAGATTTTGACGACTTCAAGCTGAATATTAAGATAGAAAAAGTAAAATAGAAATAAGAAAGAATAAAAAACAATAATATTATGGCAGAAAAGAAAAGATATAGCGATGCAGAACTGGAAGAATTTCGCGAAATAATAAATGCGAAACTTGAATTAGCTCGACGCGACTATACTTCCATGATGAAACAATTGCGAAATGCAGACACAAATACTATTGATGACACATCACCTTCATTGAAATTGTTAGAAGAAGGCTCTGCTATACAAAGTAAAGAAGAAATAATTCAGTTAGCATCGAGACAACAAAAATTCATACAAGGATTAGAAGCAGCTCTCGTAAGAATAGAAAACAAAACGTATGGCATTGATAGAATAACCGGAGAACTCATACCTAAAGAAAGACTCCGTATCGTGCCACATGCAACGCTAAGTGTTGAATCAAAAAATGCACGTAACCATTGACAATAATGAAATCGTATGCATTAATAAAGAATAATAAACACATATTATGGCTACTCGTACTTTTATTGATAGTAATTGATCAGATTATTAAGATAGAAGTAAAGACGAATATGTGTCTTTATGAATCTATAAAAATAACAGATTGGTTCTATATTAATTTTATAGAAAACAATGGCATGGCATTTGGTATGACTTTTATTAACAAAGTCATACTAACTCTTTTTAGGCTTGTGGCAAGTGTCGTTATAGCCTATTATTTATATAAACAGATAATTCAAAACAAACGTTGGATATTCGTAGTAAGTATAGCTCTAATTTTAGCAGGAGCTCTTGGAAATATCGTTGATTGCTTGTTTTATGGATTATGCTTTACAGATTCTACACCTACACACGTATCATCTATTACAGTATTTGGTGAAGGCTATGCTCCTTTATTCAAAGGTAAAGTAGTAGATATGTTCTATTTCCCTATAATAGATACATATTTACCCGACTGGATTCCATTTGTTGGTGGAGACCATTTTGTATTCTTCCACCCAGTATTTAATTTTGCCGACTCATGCGTAAGCATTGGCTTTATTATTATATTGTTATTCTGTCGGACAGAACTGGCAAACCTGACAAACTCAAATCATATAATTGAAAATAAATAACAAAATAAACAATCATCGACACATATTCGTTTACATTATTATAGTGTTGTGTGTACAATTGGTTGCTTGTAAACCTTCTGTACCGGATCGCTATATCAGTCCCTCAAAGTTAGAGTCAATACTTTACGATTTTCATATTGCAGATGCTTATACCATTATAGATGCCAATAATTCCGTAGATATTGACATCAGAAGAAAGGCAATGCGAACTGCTGTTTTAAAAAAACATAATATTTCACAAGCAGATTTCGACAAATCAATGGAATATTATTATAGGCATTCTGACAGGTTACAAGCTGTTTATAACAATCTGTCAAAACGAATAGCTCAAAATACAGAAGGAGCTTCAGAGTGGAATGTTTCACAATATACCGATGTAAATGGTGATACTCTGAATATATGGTCATTGAGCAATAACGAGATATTATATCCTTTCTCTATTCACAATCTCAAATCATTTACATTCAATACAGATACAACACATCATAAGGGCGATAGTTACGTTATCAACTTCCATACACATTACATTCTTCAAGATGGAAGTCGTGACGCGACTTTGCTAATGGCAGTAAAAATGGATAATGATTCTATCGTAACCAACTATCAGAGAGTAAATACTGATACTGATTACCAAATACAAATTAACCTTCCTCATGACCGATTTGCAAAGCAAATTAAAGGCTTCATGTATATGGGGAAAACAACAGGTAACGACAACAATACAACATTGAAAGTTCTTTCAATCAGCAATATTTCATTATTCAGAATACACAAACCACAAATTATGGACAATAATTTACAAACGTTAGAACAAAAAGACGTATCAAATAGCCAATGAAAAAGATAGCATCACATAAAGTATATGTGGACGATGAGTTGCTTGGATTAAATGTCGTAGAATACGAAGGAAACAGAGTTCACAACTTTTATCCACTTCTTGAAGAAGCAAGTGGAATAGAATTAGTGACTTTTCCGGTATATATCGTAACTGAAAATAACAATTACACGCTTAAATCTTTTAATGAAAACGATACAAATATGATAAATATAGACAATCTTGAAGATAAGTTAATTGAATTAGCATTTGCTGAAGACATAGGAGATGGAGACCATACAACACTATGTTGTATTCCTTCAGAAGCAAAGGGAAGTTCTCGTCTGTTGATAAAAGAAGATGGTATCTTGGCAGGAGTAGAAATAGCCAAGAAAGTTTTTAACCATTTCGACAATACTTTAAAGGTTGATGTGCTGATTCCTGATGGTTCACATGTAAAAGTTGGTGACGTAGTAATGATAGTGTCTGGTAAAGTTCAAAGCCTCTTGCAAACAGAGCGCCTGATGTTAAATATTATGCAAAGAATGAGTGGTATTGCCACAATGACGCACAAATATGTCAAACTACTTGAGGGTACCAATGCAAAAGTGTTAGATACCAGAAAGACAACACCAGGAATGAGAATGCTTGAAAAGCAGGCAGTAAAGATAGGCGGTGGAGAAAACCATCGTATAGGTCTGTTCGACATGATTTTATTGAAGGATAATCACGTCGATTTTGCTGGTGGTATTGAAAATGCAATAGATAGGTGTCATGAGTATTTACAACATAAAAATCTTGATCTGAAAATAGAAATCGAAGTTCGTAATTTCGATGAACTAAATCAAGTGCTTCATAAAGGTGGTGTCAACCGTATAATGTTGGATAATTTCTCTGTAGCAGATACAAAAAAAGCAGTCGAAATGATAAACCATCAATTCGAAGTAGAATCAAGTGGTGGAATTACCAGTGAGACAATAAGAGAATATGCATTAGCTGGAGTAGATTACATTTCCGTAGGTGCATTAACTCACTCTGTTAAAGGATTGGATATGAGTTTTAAAGCATGTGATTTTTAAGCGTGAGCATTTTTTTGAACATATTGCTGTCTTTACTCTTTGTTTCCCCTGTAGATTTTCCAATAATCTTATCTGGAAACTTTGGCGAGCCGCGTCCTAATCATTTCCATGCAGGTATTGATATAAAGACAGATCAAGTTGAAGGAAAAGCCATTCGTTCCATTGGAGATGGTTTTGTTAGCCGTGTGACTGTGGGTAAGTATGGCTATGGCAATGCTGTGTTCGTGCAACATCCCGAAGGTTATACGAGTGTTTATTGCCATCTTAAAGGCTTTGCTCCACAACTTAAAATGTTAACAACAAAAAAGCAATATCAACTGAAATCACAATCGATAGATGTCAGGTTTTCTCCTACTGATTATCCTGTAAGAGAGGGGCAGTTGATAGCCTTAAGTGGTAATACAGGTGCAAGCCTAGCACCACATTTACATTTAGAAGTTTTTCGTACAAAAACAGATGAATTGGTTGACCCTTTGAGTTTGATAGGAGAAAGTGTTGTTGATAATACACCGCCTATGGCTCATGGTTTTATGGCAGAGCCATGTGCTGGACTTGGCATTTTTCAATTTGATGACAAAGCAAAAGTTTTCCCATTCGTATCACACAATAATAATAAAGAGTATCAAGCATGGGGTAAAGTGTCTTTTTCAGTATGGGCAAATGACTATATGGAAGGCTCTTATGGTAATAAGTATGGAATTCGCAAGACCCTTCTGTTCGTAGATGATAGTTTAGTTTTTAGTAGTGATGTTACCAATATACCTAAAAAACTTATTCGTCACGTTAACTTATGCGGTAATTATAGCCACTATTTACGTTCACACGTGTGGTATATGAGATCATATATGACGAATGTCAATAGGTTAGAAATGTTACAAACAGATGATAATGCTGGGTTTGTTGATTTCAAGGAAGAAAAAGTCTATAATCTCAAATATATTTTAATAGATGCTTTCAACAATCAGTCTGAGTATAATTTTAAAGTAATAGCGAGCCCCGTAACTTTTTCAGAGCCAGTCAAATCTTATTCTTTGCACCCTCAAACACTATTCGCTTCTCGAACAAATTCGCTAAACCTGCACAAATATCAGCTGATAATTCCTGCGGGAGCTTTAGAAAAAGATGTTGAGATTAGTCCTACCTTATTTTATAGACAAGGGTTGCCAAATAAACAAATTAAATTTGCAAACCATTCAATACCACTTTTGCAAGACGGCAAACTAATAGTAAAAGTAGGAAATAGCGAGAATACTAGCAAACTCTATGTAACTTCAAATATTTTTGGAGTTGAGCGAAGACCCCATTATGTTTATAGAAAAGGAGATATAATAATAGATGTGAACGATTTAGGAACTGTTCTTTCCCTACGAGAAGACAAAACTCCACCAATCGTTCGACTGACAAGTAACAACAAAAGCGGAAAATCCATTTTGTCTTTTGCAATAAGTGACAATGAAAGCGGACTCCTAAGTTACGAAACATACATAGATGGTCAATTCGTTTTGTTAGAACAAGTAAAAGGTTCTGCAAATTATTCGTGCAATTTGAAGAAAACACCAATAAAGCCAACAAATAAATATCGTTCTGTAACTGTAAAAGCAACGGATAGAGTAGGAAACCGATACGTTTATAACTCACAAATGATATATTAACAAAAAGCTAAACCAATTTAATTTGAAATAATTAAAAAATAAATATTACTAATTATGAAACATTTATTGTTATCTTTATTTGTTTTAGTTTGTGCATATAGTAATGCATGCACTAATTTTATAGTTGGGAAGGACGCCAGTACAGATGGCTCTGTAATCTGCACTTACAATGCTGATGATTATGGTATGTTTATAAATCTTTGTCACTATCCCGCAGCCAAACATGCTCCAGGAACAATGAGAGCTGTATATGATTGGGACACTGGCGAGTATAGAGGTAAGATAGCCGAATCTCCTGAGACCTACAACGTAATTGGTAACATCAACGAGTATCAAGTTACTATCGGAGAAACAACTTATGGTGGTCGTGAAGAAATGATAGACCCTTCAGGAATTCTCGATTATGGTTCATTAATCTACATTGCATTACAACGCTCTAAAACAGCACGCGAAGCAATCAGAGTAATGACAACTTTGGTAAATACATATGGTTATTGTTCAAGCGGAGAAACATTCACAATATGCGATCCTAATGAAGCATGGATAATGGAAATGATGGGTAAGGGTCCAAACTCTAAAGGTGCTGTTTGGGTTGCTCTTCGCATTCCTGACAATGCTATATGTGCTCACGCCAATCAGAGCAGAATAACAACATTCAATATGAAAGATAAGAAAAACGTATTGTACTCTAAAGATGTTGTTAAGTTTGCCCGTGAAAAAGGTTGGTTCAGTGGTAAAGATTCAGAGTTCAATTGGAACATGGCCTATGCAGAACCAGACTTCGGCGGCCGTCGTTTATGCGAAGCTCGAGTATGGAGTTTCTTTAATCATTTTGCAGATATGACTCCATATCTTGATTATGCTGAAGGTAAAGTTGTAGGAGCAGAACCAATGCCATTGTGGATTATACCAAACAGAAAAGTATCTATACAAGATATTGAAGAGTGTATGCGCGACCATTATGAAGGAACACCTTTTGCTTTAGATAATGACATAGCTGCAGGTCCATGGGATATGCCTTACAGACCAACACCATTATCGTATGAAGTTGATGGTAAGACTTACTTTAATGAGCGTCCGACAAGTACACAACAGACAGCCTTCTCGTATGTGGCACAAATGCGTTCTTGGCTACCACGTCAAATTGGTGGAGTGTTATGGTTTGGAAATGATGACGGAAATATGGTTGCTTACACTCCTATATATTGTGGTAATACCACTCAGCCAGAGTGTTACAATACTCCTGGAGCTGACGCAGTAACGTTTTCAGATAAAAATGCCTTTTGGGTATGCAACTGGGTAAGTAATATGGTATATCCTCGATATTCACAAATGTTCCCTTCACTTAAAGAAGTGAGGGACTCATTAGAGAAGTCTTACTTCGAGAATCAACCAATTATAGAAAAGAGAGCTCTCGAATTATACCTGCAAGGACCAGAAGTAGCCGTTTCATATCTGAATGATTACAGTAATGGAGTTGCTCAACAAATGATTGCACGATGGAGAGAATTGGCAACATATCTTATAGTTAAGTATAATGATATGACTGTAAAACCAGAAAAAAATGGTAAATTTGCAAGGACTTCTACAGGACATGGTGAACGTGTCGTTCGTTCTGGTTATTCAGAGAAATTTAAAAAGCAAATTGTAAAATATCACGGTCAACGATTTGCACAGCCTTAGTCTTGCTATGAAGTATAGTGCCATGTTATTCGATCTTGATGGTGTTGTCTTTGATTCTGAGCAAGCATATACAAGCTTTTGGAGCAAAGAAGCAGAGCGGTACTTTCCTGGGAATTCAGATATTGCTGCAATGATTAAAGGAACAACATTGGAGCAAATCTTGAATAACCAATTTAAAGATGTCGCTGACCAACACCAACATATAATTGACAGACTAGTTGATTTTGAAAACAATATAGACTTTCAATATGTAGAAGGCTTCTTAGACTTCGTTTCATTCTATCGAAAACAAGGCATTAAAACAGCAATAGTTACCAGCTCTTCTAAATCCAAAATGCAACATTTGTTTAACAAACATAAAGAACTCCGTTTGTTGATAGATGTGTTGATAACTTCTGAGGATGTGTCAATGGGTAAACCGTCACCAGAGTGTTATCTTAAAGCAGCAAAAGAGTTGCGAGTAAATCCAGAAGAGTGCATAGTTTTTGAAGACAGTTTTAATGGATTAAGGGCTGCAAAGGCTGCAAATACCTTTGTTGTAGGTCTTACAACCAGTAATTCTCAGCAGCAATTGTTGCCTTATGCAGACATAGTAATTGATAATTTTAGTAAAGTTGATACTTTCTTATCTTTTGTTTAATTTTAAATGACAAGATGATAACAGAAATGTATCATAAAAACTTAGATATAACATAAATCTAATGGCAGCCTATTTGGTAAGTGATAAACGCAAAGTAACCACCCATCGTTTCTTGGAAATGAAACAAAAGGGCGAAAAAATATCTATGCTCACGTCGTATGATTATACAACAGCAGGAATCGTTGATGGAGCTGGTATTGATGGAATATTAGTTGGAGACTCAGCATCAAACGTCATAATTGGTAACACTACAACATTACCTATGACAGTAGAGCAGATGATTTATCATGCTCGTTCTGTGGTAAATGCAGTTAGTAGGGCATTAGTTGTTTGTGATATGCCTTTTGGTAGTTACCAAATTGGCAGACATGAGGGTCTGAAAAATGCTATAACAATGATGAAGGAAAGTGGATGCGATGCCTTGAAAGTAGAAGGTGGTATCGAAATTTTAGATACCATTAAAGGTATTCTTGATGCCGGCATCCCTGTTATGGGACATCTCGGACTTACACCTCAGAGCATAAATAAATTTGGTACTTATGCTGTCAGGGCAACTGAAAGTGCTGAAGCAGATAAACTTTTAAGTGATGCACGCTTGTTGTCTAAAATAGGCTGTTTCGCAATCGTTTTGGAAAAAGTACCTGCACTGTTGGCAAAACAAGTTGCAAAAACAGTGAAATGTCCTACGATAGGTATTGGTGCTGGACCATATACTGATGGACAAATATTGGTTGTTGACGATATGTTGGGTAAGACAAAAGGTTTTTCTCCTAAATTCTTGAGAAGGTATGCAGATCTTAATAGCATTATGACAAATGCTATCGGACAATATGTGACAGATGTTAAAGATGGAGCATTTCCAAATACAGAAGAATCATATTAAAAAGTTGTTTTAATTATATTGTAGTATGGGATTATTCGGATTATTCGGTAAGAAAAAGAAAGAAACTTTAGATAAAGGTTTAGAAAAAACAAAGCAAAGTGTTTTTGATAAATTATCAAGGGCTATTGCTGGCAAATCAAAAGTTGATGAAGACGTTCTTGACAGTTTAGAAGAAATATTAATTACTTCGGATGTCGGTGTTGATACAACCTTAAAAGTTATTCAACGTATAGAAGAACGTGTTGCCAGAGATAAATATGTATCAACATCTGAATTAAATAATATACTTAGAGATGAAATAGCTGCCCTTTTGTCAGAAAATCAATCAGACAGTATTGATAATTGGGAGTTGCCGTCAACTCATAAACCTTACGTGATATTGGTAGTTGGCGTAAATGGAGTCGGCAAAACCACAACCATAGGAAAATTAGCATGGCAATTTAAGAATGCAGGAAAAACAGTTATGTTAGGTGCTGCAGATACATTTAGAGCAGCGGCAGTGGAACAATTATGTATTTGGGGTGAGCGAGTAGGTGTACCTGTAGTTAAACAACAAACGGGTAGCGACCCTGCTTCTGTTGCTTACGATACATTAAGTTCAGCTAAAGCAAATGGTATTGATGTGGTATTAATAGATACAGCTGGCAGACTTCATAATAAAGTAGGCTTAATGAACGAGTTGAAAAAAATAAAAGATGTAATGAAGAAAGTATTACCTGAAGCACCAGACGAGGTGTTGTTGGTTCTTGATGGTAGTACAGGTCAAAATGCTTTTGAACAGGCTCGACAATTTGCTGCAGTCACTCAGATAACCAGTTTGGCAATAACCAAATTAGATGGAACTGCAAAAGGTGGCGTTGTGATTGGTATTAGTGACCAATTAAAGGTGCCAGTGAAATATATCGGATTAGGAGAAGGAGTAGAAGACTTACAATTGTTTAATAGTAAAGAGTTTGTTGAATCGTTGTTTAATAGCCAATTACTCAATGAATAATAATGGTATAGATCTTATAACATTAGGCTGCTCTAAGAATCTAGTTGATAGCCAAAGTCTTGTTCGTATGCTCGAACAAAAAGGTTATCATTGTATTGTTGATAGCAAAAATCCAAAAGCACCAATTGCAATTATCAATACATGTGGTTTTATAGGTGATGCTAAAGAGGAAAGCATAAATACTATCTTGGAGTTTGCTGAAGCTAAACAACAAGGACGCCTTAAAAAGCTATATGTAATGGGCTGTTTGTCGGAGAGGTATAGGAGAGAATTAGAAATAGAAATACCACAAGTAGATAAGTATTATGGAAAATTCGACTTCAAACAGTTAGCTCAAGATTTGTTACCAATTAACGTAGATAATATAAAAAAGCATAATACACGACTGACTCCACATCACTATGCATATATTAAGATTAGTGAGGGATGTAACAGGCATTGTGCGTATTGTGCCATTCCTTTAATAACTGGACAACATAAGAGTAGAAGCATAGAAGATATTGTTGCAGAAGTAGAGCGCTATGTTTCTGAAGGTGTGACTGAGTTTCAAATTATTGCTCAAGAGTTGACTTATTATGGGAAGGATATTTATGGTAAACAGTCAATTGCTCAGTTGATAGAACGCATTTCTGACATAAAAGGTGTGAAATGGATTAGGTTACATTACGCATATCCGACAGACTTCCCGACAGATTTGTTGCGTGTTATTAGAGAGCGAGACAATGTCTGTAAATATCTCGATATTGCGTTTCAGCATGTTTCTGATAAAATGTTAAAACAAATGAGACGTAACTTTACAAAAGAGGAAACCTACAACTTGATAAACATTATTCGTCAGGAGGTACCAGGCATAATTCTCAGAACAACCTTGATGGTGGGGTTCCCGAATGAAACGGAAGAAGATTTTCAAGAATTGGTAGACTTTGTGAAGTGGGCTAAGTTTGAAAGAATGGGAGCTTTTGCTTATTCCGAAGAAGAGGGAACTTATAGCCAAAAACACTTTATAGACAATATACCACAAGAAATTAAGCAGCAGCGACTTGATAAATTAATGCTTATACAGCAAGACATAAGTGCAGAAATTGAAGCAAGAAGCATTGGCAAACAGATGCGTGTTGTAATTGATAGAAAAGAAGGTGATTACTACATAGGACGAACAGAATACTCGTCCCCTGAGGTTGATCCAGAAGTGTTGATTCCTATTAAATATAAAACTCTACGCCAAGGACGTTATTACAATGTCAAAATAACCGATTCGGCTGAATTTGATATTTTTGGCAAAGTAGTATAGTAAAATAGCATGTATTTCTCAAAATATATTATTATGAACAATAAAGAATTTATACAAAGGCTTTCAAAAAAGACAAAATCAACGGCAGATAATACCCAAAAATTGGTTGATAGCTTATTTGAAGAAATGGGAAATGCTTTTGAAGAAGGAGAAAATATCCAATTTAATAATCTTGGAACCTTTGAAGTTAAGAAACGATTAGAGCGTATTATGACAAATCCTCAAACAAAGCAGCGTATGCTTGTGCCACCAAAATTGGTGCTAACTTTTCGTCAAGCACCATCTGTAAAAGAAAAACTAAAAATGAAAGGAGGAAAAAATAATGGTTAAATTGTCTGACCTTGCCGAACTGCTATCTCAGAAACATCAAATAGAAAAGGATAAAATTGACAAGTTTCTTATAGAGTTTGTTAATGTTATTCATGAAGGTCTTTCTGCTGATAATAGTGTAAAGATAAAAGGATTGGGAACTTTCAAAATCGTTAACGTGAAAGATAGAGAAAGTGTCAGTGTTAATACAGGAGAGAGAGTGATAATCTACGGACACGATAAATTATCATTTACACCAGACTCAATTATGAAAGATGTTGTGAATAGACCTTTTTCTCAATTTGACTCGGTCGAAGTAAACGAAGGTGTAGAGTTTGATGATGATCAACAAGTTTCAACAGTCGTTGATACAAGTCAGCTCGAAGACGGTGTAAATGATGCGTCAGCAAACGAAAACCTTAAAGAAAATGAAGCAATAGAGGCAGCTATAGCCAATGTTGACGATTCTATTCCACAAGCAACTGATAGCAAGTTGTCTGTAGGTAATATAGAAGAAGACGTAGAAAGTACACCTGAAGCATATTTGACAGAGGTAAGTGATAATGACAATGCTGAGCAAACTGCTAAAAAATTAGCAGATTTAAGCGACCAAGAACCAGTTGCTGAGGATAATGAAGTTAGAGGCGAGAGTAAAACCGTAGATTCGAACGATAGACAACAAGCAACATATGAAGAAGTATCTAAGCCTAGTTCCATGTTTCAAACGCTTCTGTACTCATGTTTTGCTCTATTAATTGGTTTTGGGTTAGGTTTTTTTGTTGCAAAAAGTATATATAATAATAAAACGAATGTGCTATTTGTAGAACAAGAACAGGCAGAGGTTAATGAAGATACTCTTTCTGAAAATAAAGCTAAAACTGATGTAACAAGTGACAAAGCGTCAGACTCTCAAACTGTAAAAACGGCAAAATCAAATTCCGTCAATAATAATATTGCTGAAGCGAATGAAGCAAATGTAGATTATGACAAACTACAAAAAGAATATGAAGCGAAATATTCTGAAGTGCGATATGGTGCTTATCGTATTGTTGGTGTTGAATCTACAGTAACAGCCAAACGTGGACAAACGCTGCAATCAATATCTAAATCCCACTTGGGACCAGGTATGCAATGTTATGTCGTGGCTATAAACGATGGAATAAGAGAAGTGAAAGAGGGGCAAAAGGTTAAGATTCCGAAATTAAAAACAAAAGTTACATTCAGAAAGTAATTATCTATAAAAAGGGACTGAAGATTATTTGCTCTTCAGTCCTTCTTTTAATATAATGCTTGTTGCCCCTATAGTAAAAAGAGTATCGTTATAAATGATGCGTTTTTCGCGATTCCCAATTAATTCGTTGTTGACAAAAGTGCCAGTATAACTTGGTCCATCGCTCAGAGTATAAACCAGTTTTCCTGTTTTATCATAAGCAACATTTATCATGCAATGCAGCATGTCAACACTTGGATCAACCGTTTCTATCTGAATTTTTGTTTTACTACCTTTTTGATATCTGCCTATAGTGTTGTTTCCTAACGACAACTTAAGAATTTGTTTATAGTGAAAAGCATTTTCTATAACTATGAGTGACCCATAATCTGAGTTCTCTTCCTCTGTAGATTGTTGCGCATTTTTTTGTGAGTCGTGTAACTTATTAACTCCTATGCGAATGCCAAATTGTTTGCCGCAGTTATCACACTGAAACACAAGCGACTGACCATCTTTGTATTTTGATTCATCAAATATAATGTATCTGTCACATTTTGGACATCTAACGCGTTTCATTATATTCTATTGTGGTTGTTATTCGGAAATTTTCATGACCCACGCATCTTTCAATTCTTTATCTTTACGGATGGACGAAAGCTCTTCATAGGCTTTTCCTTCGGTCTCATATTGTCCGTAAATTACTCGTGTGCCAGATGATTGTTGAATAGCGTTAGCTAATGTTAAACCGCGCTTATGAAGACGATTTACAAAATCTTGACCATTAGCCTTGCTAACTTTACTTGCTAATACTATGGTATAATAATTAGACAACTTTTTGTTTTTTGTGTCTTTGGTGTTGTCTGTTGTTTGTTTTGAAATATTATTATTTATTGATAGTGTATTGGAATTGCTCTTGTTATTGATTTTAGTTACATTATTTTCTTTTACATTCTTAATAGGTGTTGTCTTCGGAAGAATGTCTTTTATCGTTTTGGTTACGGCCTGTTGATGCTGTTCTAACGAACTGTTAAGTGTTGGCTTCGTAAACAACATGAATGCTAATGCCACGATTGCTGCCACTGCAATATTAGAAGCGATACTCTTTCGTAACTGTATCATTCTGACATTTGTTTCAGACCCTTTTTGTTGTCTTAGTCTTTTTTTGTTCGACAACTTGCCGAATAAATGTATCTTGTTTAATGGCAGAATATCAGTTGAGCCTAAAGCATAATATTCTGGGGTAAGTATTCCTGATGTTTTTGCCTCAAAACGATATGATCCTTCAATGTTTGAGAATAGTGTTCCAAGTCCATTGAATTCATATTGTCCTTTATCTTCTATTATAGATTTTAGCTCTTTTACTTCTTTTTCAATTTGAGTCAGGGCTTCAGGATAGCTTATGTCGTAAGCCTCAACATATGATGAAGCTAATAAACTGTCGTTTATTTTTAATTGTGGATTAAAACCAAGAGAGCGGAATGGAGGCAAAAAGGTATTTTCTTCCTCATCAAAAATAGCATTCCGATGATGTGCTACGAAACCACCAAACTCAGGAATAATGACACAATCATTATCCAAAAGCAAAATTTCTATATGTTTGCCTAAACTTATCACGAGTGCAAAGTTATTGATTTTTTATTTATCAGACAAATGATTTTACAGATTTTTTAATTAACTTTATAATATAATTGATAAGTTATTAATATACAGGTATTTATACTTGTTGATTAAATTGTATTATATGTGATTTATATTCGTTTCGTATAGTGGAGTATTACCAAATAAATTCGAATTTGAGACATAAGTATTTAGCTTTTGATTAGTTGTGTTTTTGTATGGTTTCCGATGTGGAAACGTATCGTTTAGCATTGAGAAACATATTGTTTCCGTACTGGATACATGTCGTTTCTGATGTGGAAACTTCTTTTATAGTATATTATAATACGATGTTATTGTTAGGACTTGATATAGAAATCTGTATAGAAGGTTTTAGTTATGATTTAACTTAACGACTAAAAACCTCAGCATATCCGACCAGACGATCGGTTCTTCCACCCTGTTCTCTGTAGTAAACAAGTGCCTGGTAACTATTTTCTGTTTGAAAGAAGTTGCCGCTACTGGGCAAGTTGGTAATATTGTTGCTGTTATCAACCAGCAAATATTTATATGAGTAATATCCCTGTTTAAGTAAAATAGCAGCTTGATAGCATTGTGCTTCAGCATTATATTTCATTCTGTATTCAGGTTTGAAACTATCGTAAGTCCATGTGCCGTTGACATAAATGTCACCAATATATCTTTGTGGTGTACGTAATGTGAAATTTACCACTACATATTCAGAAGTTCTGTTGTTTTCAAAATTATCGCTATTGCGAATGTAGAAACTACCATTTGCATCCTCATCATATAGGTAGTTTAGTGCAGGAGTGTCTTCGAATAATACAGCTTGATAATTGTTTCCGTCCCAGAAGATGCGTTCTATGCCCATGGTGGGGTGTGTAGGGTCTAACACTTCAAACTTATAATATTCGTTTCCTGCATTGAAAATGTAGTCGTAACAATGTTCCCAACGCAGTCCGTTTAGTGTGACATATTGTGGTTTGGCGTTTACTCTGGCATCGTGCCATTGTTGGTTTTGAAGTACTATGGTTTTTATTTGTTCTTGATGGTTGGTGACTCTTAGGTTTCCATAACTGATTTGCATTGAAATTTGCTGATGACTATTGTTAATATCTACATCAGTATTCGATGAAACGCTGAGCTCAACGCCAACTCTTGGTTCGAGTACCATGAAATATACTATAGCAATAGTTCTTTCATCGTCGTTATCATCATATATGGTGACTTTATAATTTCCGCTCAATTTAATGTCGCAGTTTCGATTAGGGATAGAGAACGAATAGTGCGTATAAAGCACATTTGTATTGATAGATTCTTCTATGTCTTCGATAATGTTGCCCGAAGCGAATCCGTTGATGTAGTCGCTTTCAAACAATTCAGTAGAAGTTGACCAGTCTGATTCGCAATGTTCGATGCGATACGCATATCTTTGGTAGGTGTGCGTAAGGTCATCGAAGCTGATGTTCACTTTGTCTGAGCTGCCTAAAGTCACTATAGGTAGTTCCATCCAGTTGTCGTTGCCTATCACTTGTAATGAAGCAATATTATCTTGCATAATTTCATGTCTTTGAGAAAACATGGGCAACCAGCCAAATAATATAAATATACTGGTGAGAAATATTGTTATATTTTTCATATTCATCGTTTGAATTTGCATGTTATCATAGCCCAGTTGTTCTTTTCTTTTATATCAACAATATAAAGATTGTTCTGAAGAAGGCATTCTTCAAGAATAGGAACGTCTTCTTTATAAAAACCGCTTAATAATAAAGTTCCTTGATTATCGAGCACTTTGACAAATTGTTTTATATCTGCCAATAATATGTTTCGGTTAATATTGGCAAGTATAATGTCAAACTTTTCACTTCGATTGTTTAGCACGGAACTGTCTCCTAAGACCGTTTCTATATTTGTTACATTGTTGATTCTTGCATTATGTGTGGTGTTTTTGACACTCCATTCGTCAATGTCGTAAGCAAAACACTTATGAGCACCGAGTTTGCTACATGCTATAGATAATATTCCTGTGCCGCTACCGCAATCTAAAACATTTTTATTGCTTATATCAAGGCTCAGCAATTTGCTTATCATCAACTG
>AUXO016601818.1_pt1 | contig 16960 bp, 22 predicted proteins | sample 768731 | NCBI WGS metagenome assembly AUXO01 (sample SAMN02715735, study PRJNA202380) | gut metagenome | biome: sheep rumen | host: Ovis aries | place: New Zealand: Palmerston North
AATACAGTTGCGCCCTACTAAACCACACAAAAACTTCCCCATTAAGTCGACCAACGTCAACTAACAGGGAAGTGTAAACATAAAACACAAGATAGAAGAAAACGGAATAAGATGAAACCGAACTATTATTAACTTGAATATATTATACAATATATTATATTCTGTTGTCAAGTGTTTTATGCAAAAAGATGAAAAAATTTTACATAGTGATATTAATAAATTTTATTAGAAATATATCTAGCTATATATGAACCAACCATTTCATTACGTAAATTAGTTCCGTGACATGCATCATTAGGTAAGGTATAAAATTTATAATTTCTAGAATTAATACCTAGTGAATTGTTAATATCAATAAATGAAATACCGTAATAATTAGCCAATTCAATCATAGCGTTAGTAATATTTAAGTAGTTAGCACGACCTGAAACAGAATTTACACAAGGTGGTAAAAGGAAAATTTTAGTTTTTGGATTTTTCCAAGTAATATATTCAATTGCCAAGGCCATATTGCCATACCAGTTATCGGAAAATAAATTCCAGTATTTTTCAGCAGTATCAATTGTAACACCATTATATTTTATACCTGAATCGATAACTTGATTAATTGTTATATTAGAAAGTGGATTTCCTTCTAAATCTGTTGCATTAGATAATTGAGGGATTGATGTTTCAATTGAACCACTAACACCACCATTTGTTCCCATATTGATAATAACAGCACTAACATCAGTATAATCTGTAACGGAAGATGGTGGACCATAATAATTTTGTTTATCAGCCATGTTACAAAGTTCAGGTAGTAAACCGGCAGCTGTCCAACCATTATGTCCACGATTTTCTACAACAGAATCAATATAAAATGTTGTTAAGTAATCAACATATGAATTTGTAGCCCCATTATAACCATGAGTTAGAGAATCACCAGCACAAATAATTTTTTTATTTTTAATAAGAGGTAAAAAACCATATATATAATTATTAATACTATCAGATAGAATAAAAGACATTAAATTCATTGTTTCAATAGTTGCACCATCTGTTAAATAATTATATAAATTTGATAATGTTGTATTACGAGTAATATTGTTAATTTGTATATTATACATAAAAGCAATATCAGATGTTGATTGCGAAAAAGAAGGTGATAAAATGAAAGAGCAATCAAGTAAATCGTTAGTAGAGGTAAATTTAAATGAGATATGATATAAATATTTATCACCATATTTAGTGCCAGATATTTTTGCACCATAATTATGAGTTGTTTTTTGAAAAAATACGCAATTTTGAAGAGGTTTTTTAGTACAAACATCTAATTCAATAGTAATAACATCGTTAGAATTAACAATAAAATCGGAACGAGGTATTGAAAATTCAATATATTTAAAAAATGAACCTGAATTAGATGAATTAAAATTTTGTGCTACAATACAATTTTCAATATCATTTAAAAGATTTAATTTTATATTATTGTTTAAATCAATATTATTTATTTTATAGATAGTTGGGATTGATCTATTTTTCCAGTGATTAATTAAAAGTGTTGTTACATTTTCAGGAATAATAACAAAATCGTTAAAATTTCCAGCATCAGATAAAGCAATGACAGATGTACCATCAGTTAAAAGATAAGCTCGAGCATTTGAAGCACCATAACCATTAATATGATAAATTTCACCCTTGTTTACAGGAATAGAGCAACAGTTAAGTTCATTGTTAGTTATTAAAGAACCTGACTTGTCATAAAACTGATTTTCGAGCCAATTAATATCATTATTTAAAATAGTATAATCAGAATAATTATAAGAATAAAAATCTGATAGAATCTTGTTTAAATTATTTAATTGCACAGAGCTATCAGGTAGAATTTTAGCTTGATAAACTCCACCTTGTACCCAAGTAGTACCATTATAATAATACCAGTAACCATCATTAGTATTTACATAAGTTTTAGAAGTGTTGGTCATTTCACTAATTGAAGAAGCGACAAGTGGTGAACCATTTGCGACAGAATCAACTTTATGATTTATAATACTAATTTCTTGATTTATTTCATTTTTATACGTATTAAAATAAGGTAGTAAAAGTTGGTCAAGTGTACCATCGCTTGCCATAGTATCTAATTTATTGTTAATTTCTTGTTGAACATCTAGATTATTAAAATATTTTTCAACATAATCATGTAATTGTGTGAAAAGATTTTGAAGTTCAATAACAGATTGTCCGTTGTTATTAAGCGTAGGAATGACGGTGTTTTCAAGATAATTACAGAACCATTGTAACATTTCATAATATGTCATAGATTCTTGATAACTTGAAGGAATATTTCCAATACTTGCGAAAAAATTTTTAAAAGGTGGTAATATTTCAACTTTGTTTAAATCCATAATTTTTTATCTCCTTTCTAATATAAGCCCATAAAAAGAATGTTGAGCTCTTCAATTATTTCTTTATCTATCGCTCTAATATTATCACGATATTGTTCAACCATTTTTTGTGCTGTGGCTGAAACGCCTGAATTTCCACGTTGTGTACGTGAATAGTGCTCTTCCATAGAGCTATCATTTGAAGAATTGCTTGAAGTTGTTGTTGAATCTTCAATTGCTGTTGTGGCGTCATTTTGATTAGTATTACTAGCATAAATACCTGAATCAAGATTTTGTTTAGTAATTCGTTGTTGAGGGGTATTGTTGTTGATACCTAAATTGCTAGAAGTTGAATCTGAACTTGATTCAGATGTGCCAGTATTTTCAGTAGTTCCTTCTGAGTCGATTGTACGAGTAAAAGTTTCAGTAAAATCAACATTTATTAAAGGGTCATATTCGATTGCTCTAGAATATAATAGAGGCAATTTTTCTTCCATTATTTCATTCATAGTAACTTTTGCATAATGTGCAAAAAGTGCGGGTGTTTCAAAGCCAATTTCACGCATATAGTAATGGTCAACGATTTTTTTAGCAAGTTTTTCTTTACTCCACATATTATTTTTATTTAAAATTTGTATTTCTTCAGGTCTTAAATAATCGTTTATATCATAATCTTTAAACCAATTTTCAACTACTTCACGTGTGTAAATGTTGCATACTTTACGAAGTTCAATAGTATATTTAGCCATTTTCAACACCTTCTTTCAATTCTTTTTTAGTGTCATCAATAGTATTTTGATTTGCAATTGATGTAACAGAAGATTCAAGATTTTTTATAATATTGTGTAAATCTGAACGAACACGAACTTTTATTTCCTTGTCTGTACCAGTAAAGCCGTATTTTTCGTTAAATTGACGGCAAGCCTCTTGACGTGGTGCAAGTCTTGATTGTAAATTAAGGTTAATAAGTTCATTGTTTGAATTAGCTTCATCAGTAATTAAACGCTCTTTTTTATCAACTAATATATTATTGATACCAAGATATGTCAATGCCTCGTTCCATATTTCTTTTTTATGTTCGTCAATATCTTTTAAAAGAATAGGTGCGTCTGTTTTTATTGCTTGTAAAAGTGAATCAGGATTTAATTGTTTTTTATCACCAAAAATGAAAGGTTGATTTCCATTATATTGATTATATAAATTTTCCATCATTGTTCTTTGTCTTTCATCGCAAACAACAATTACAGGTGTTTTAAGTGCGTTCATATTGATGTCATTTGTTCTATCACAATTTGCAAGACGCATTGCAAAAAGTTCCATAGCTCCACAAGTTGGGATTCTGTTCCAGTCATTTTGAATCAGAACACATTCATTTTTTTGCATATATGATAACATTGCGTCAGATTGTATTGAAGGTAGTCCAGTATATAAAGTTCTTACAGAGCTATAACCATAAGAATAACAATTTAACTTTGTTGGTAAGCCGTAGATGTTTATATCACCAGAAGAGCAACATCTTGTATTTATAAAATTAAATTTATCATCTTTTAAGAAAGTAGCCATACCATCAAAATACAAGGATTTTTCAAGCCACATTGCGTTCATTGTTTTAGGTAGGTTGACCCATTCAAACATTGATAAAACAAGACGTTCAAAGACTTCAAGATAATGTAAGAAAGACATATCATTTAATAAAGCTGAATCTGTAAATTTATAGTTAAAGTTTAATTTTCTACCTTTTCCCAATTATTTCATCTCCTTTCTATCTATTATTTTGTGAATAGTCCAAGAATGTTGAACTATTGTGCCAAAGTGTAACGCCTGAATCAAAAATTGATTTAAGAGTTTGTAAATCTTCCTGTGGAAAGTTACCAATAATATTAGCACCTTCAGTTTTAACGTAGTTCCAGTTTGGTCTATTATTAGTATTTGGTATTTTAACTTTATTTGTTTGATAACCGTAGCAATCCCAAAATTTATCGATACGCTCTGCAAATTGTCTTTTAATATTAAATATAAAGAATGGTGTTGCAGAAAGTCCTTCACCAAGCATTGTGTTAGCAGAAGAGCCAACCGTACCGCTATCAGGCATAAGTTGAGATTGTTTAACCTGTGCAACCATTTTCTTTTGGTTGTATTCGTGATTATGCTTATTAGTACCTATTTTTTCGCCTGTTTTTGCACCAAGTGAGGCGGATTTAACATAATCGCCACCAGAAATAGCTGAAGCCAAGTTTCCTACAACATCAAAAGGCATCATTGTTTCTTGTGTCTTATAGTCAAAATATTCCTTTTGATAATCAAGATTTAAAGATTCGTGGTTTTGAGCTATCCAAGCGTTGAAATAATCAGTACGCCAAGAAAGTGTTGGATAACCCGTCATTGTTCCATAATCTGCGTTATTTAAAGGTCTACCTTTATAGTTATAAGGAATAAAGCAAACCTGTGGATTTTGATTAATTTCAGAGGCTAAACGGAATGAAGGAGTAGAAGAAAAATCTTCTATTTTAAATATTTTTTTAGCTCCTGAAGAAGGTGAAAAACCAATATAACGATAAGGGTATTGTAATAACTTTTTATTTTTTGGTGTATATCCGTCAATTGTTTCAGGAATATCTGAAAGTGTGTAATTAAAAGTAGGTGAAGTATAATTTCCTGAAAGTGCAAAATAATCAGCTCTAGTAATTGGATTGTCAATAGCATTAGGGCAAGCAAATTTTGGTATTGTAAATAAACTCATTATATTTTGTGAACGTTGGTCAGAATTTAATTCATTAAGTATTTCTTCAAAACAATCAGCCGTACCAACTAAAAATAAAACAAATGAAGGAATATTGTTATATTTTCCACCTGTAAAATGATAAGTTGTAATTGCTCCAACATCTTCAATTTTTAGTTCGTCACCTGCATAAGCCATAACGCAAAGGGGTGCAAGTTCAGGAATTGTATAACTTTTTACTTGTATAGGGTCACCAATTTCAAAAGATTCAGGAACTAAATTGGCAGAAGGTGAATCTTCATTTACATTTATCATTTCACGTACAATAAATGATTGTTTCCAAGTGAAATCAAATTGCCATGTTTGAAATACGTCAGTTTCGATATAAACACGTGTTGTTCCGTCGTTGATATATTCCATATTAGTTATATAGCAATAAAACCATTTATCAGTGTAATTTTCATTTTGATACATACAATAATTATATTCGATTATATCATCAATATGTGCAGGATATTCAATATAACTATCTTTACGTTGATAATAGCTATCTTCAATAATACTTGTAGAAGGTAAGTTATTAAAATAATTATATTGTGCCTGTTTACTTGCAAAAGTCAATTGATTCTTATTGTCGAGTTCAATAGGACATTTTAATAATTTTAAATTTGTAGAGGGAGTAATTGGCATAAATTTTCCTTCTTTCTTGTAAATTTTTATAAAAAATAGGAAGTAAAATGTTTTACTTCCTATTTAATTTATTAACTAGCAGATGTTACAGTTACAACCATATTTGTTGATACATTTCCAGCTGTTGCAGTAATAACAGCAGTTCCAGCAGATACGCCTGTTACAACACAACCGAAAGCATTATTAGAATCAGCTACAACAGTAGCAACATCTGAATCAGATGAAGCATAAGTTATTGTTGTAGGGGTTGTTGCGTTTAATGGTGTAGGAATAACTATATAATTACTATCGTCACCAGCAACGATTGAATCTGTTTCTTTGTTAAATTTTAAAGAAGCAATAGGAAGTACAGGCTCTTCAGTTGCAAAACATACAGCATTTGCAAAATATGAATACTTATACATCATAATAGCGTTTAAGTATGCGTTTAATGTTCTGTTATTTGCGTTTTTAAAGTCGTCCATATACTGGTCTTGTGGTTTAATTCTAAACCAACGTTTATCGCAAATTTGACCGATTATTTTGCTACCATCAAGGATTTTTGTACCTGTCTTTCTATCAACTAAGTCGAAATTATTAACAGAATATATTTTTCCCATTAAATCAGCCTTATTCATATTGAAAGCACTAGCAAGAACGCCAACGTCAAGTTTTGCTTGTAAATCGTTTCTTATTAAAATAATAATATTGTCAGGATTTGTGAATGTTTCTACAGCTCTACCATATCCACCAACTTTATTCCAAGCGTTGTACTCTGAAGAAGGAGCTTGAAAGTTTAAGAATAAAGCTCTAGCTTTCTCAACAAAGGCTTTTGCTAAAGCGTCTGTTGTTATTTCGTCAATAACATCAATTTGAACAGCATTTGAATTATAAGCCTGTGTTACAAGTGTTTTTGTTGCGTTATATTTATCAATATATAAACCATTATAAAGTGAATTTGTAAGACCATTAACAAAACCTTCAAAATCTCCCCAAGAAGTAAATGCTTGTTTTAATTTTTGACGAGAAATTGTAACAGGATATTGCTTATCAAAGTTAATACCTTGATATTGAACTTTAACGTCTGCCTCGTATTTTTTAAGTGCACCTTCAAAATCGTTGATATCAAAATCACGTCCAATAGCTGGATTTATGAAAATTTCTTCTCCTAAATAGCCAAGTGGCATTTCGTCACCCTCTAGCTCTTGAAGTGGATTGTTAAATATTTGAACTTCAACTTGCGTATAAACGATTTTTTGTAATAAAACGTTACAAAATTCGTTATATAAATTTGTATTAGCCATAACTGGCTCTGCTACTTTTGAAATGTCTATTCCTTCATAAATTTCAGGAAATAATTTTTTGTTAGCGTCTGAAAGACCTTCCCTTATAGTTTCAAGGGCAATCAATAAACCTTTTTTCATAATTTTTTCTTCCTTTCTTAAATAAAATTTTTATATAAATCTGCCTTTTTCGTCGAAGGCTTCTTTTATATTAGGTTTTGCTTTTTCTTGTTGATTTGGTGTAGGTGGATTGTTAATAGTTTCATCGAATCCCATCGTTATTTTTTGCATTAAATTTCCGTTTGTTTCAAGTAAATCAGCTTTAACTTGTTTTAATTGTGATATTTCTGTATCTTTGTTAGATATTTGAGTATTCATTGAATTGTTATCTGTCATTAAAGTTGCCATATCAGACGAAATTTTAGCAAAATTTTCATCGCCAAGTTTTTCTTTCATTTGATTTTGTAAAGTTTCAAATTCTTTTTGTTGCATAGTTTTCTCCTTTCTATTATAAACATAAATAGTTAAAATATCAATAGTATTTTTTACGTTTTGATAAAATAAAATCTTTCCAATGATTTGATTTTTTTGTAGGTGTAGGACCTGGTGGGTCTGGTGATATACCGCCATAATAAACTGCTGAAATTCCTTCTTGATTTGGAATATCCATAAATTCAGCAGGGTTACTATAAACAGATTTATCAGCGTGAAAAATCCAATCGTGATTTGATAAATCTTGCATTTCCAAGTGTAGATGGTTTCCTGTTGAGTGTCCTGTTGTTCCTTCAATTCCGACAAATTGACCTTTTGAAACGGTATCACCAACATTTAATTGAGTAGGCTCTTTCATATGACCATATAAGAATCCCATTCCTGTTGTACTATCTTTCATAATCATATAATTTCCGTAGCCGTCACCGTCCCACGCCTTAAGTACGACAGTACCATCGCACATAGAATATAAATTATCGTTTCCACCTGTTGAAATATCAAGTCCCCTGTGATTACGAGGTTGCTCCCACCATTCAGAAGTAATATAGAATTTTACACGTATAAAAGGTGCAATTCGTGCAATATAATCAGCTTCAATGACTTGTCCTTCCATATATTCAAACCAAAAGCGAGCTCTTTGTTGTCTATATTCCCAATGTATCGTTTGTTGATTTGCGAGTGGTCTTTCGTATCCGGCCATAAACATTATAGCCATTTTTTCAGGTGACCAATTCATACTATTTGATATAAATTGTTGACCTGTTACACCTATCATATCAGAGCTAGCACCGAAATTATAATAATTAGATATAAAAGCACTTGTTGTATACCATTGATTTATACTTGCAGGATTTCCAAGTATTTCCCTTAAAATAACTTGAATCTGAACATCTCCTGAAGTGTATGGAGAAAGTCCCAAAGTACTACAAGCATTTATTAAATCAGACTTAGGCGTCCATTGAACTAAACCATAGCCGCCACCGCCACCGTCTTCTGTAAGTGTGGGTGAAAATGTTGATTCTGCGTCAATATTTCCTAGTATTCCAGCGATTGCTCTATCTTCTAAGCCCTGTGCTCTATAATATGCAATTATAATATTTGCGTTATTTTCTTTTTCGCTTTGCGATAAATATCTATTGTCAGTTATCCAAGCCATTGTATCACCTCTAATTTCTACATATATTTACGTCTAGTATCTAAAATATAGAAATAATTTTTCATAGCAGATAATTGAATTCTTAATAAATCTTGTTGCGTTTTATTTATCTTATAAAATTTTTCTGTATCAATAAATTCTTGTAATTTAAAAATTTTTTCACTTAAATCACAAGCTTCATTTTCAATTTTTTGTATATACAATAATTCTTCTTCCATAATACACCTTTCTATTAAAGCCGTAAGCGTTGCAAGTATTCGTCAAATTGTATTTTCCTTTTACAACAAATGTTTTAAGATTCGATTTATTTTTTATATTATTAAAATTTTTTAAATCTTGAAAATGTTGTTCCGTAAAGGTTGCAAGTATTCCACAAAATAGCAATGTTTACGGCTCTATTATTTATAAATTTATTATTTTAAACAACATATTTATTATTTTGATAAATTCCTGCAATAAATCCTGAAGGAATCCTTAACCAAGTATCACCGAACGTATTAAATACTTCTAAAACAGTTACAACAGTTCCCTTCTTTAAAACGGCTCTTTGTTGGTTGTATGCGTGTTTTTTTCCGTCTGTTGTTAATTCATTATAATTTTTAATTCTGTAATTTATTGATGGACCTGTTCTAACGTGTAAATCAACGTTTAAAGTATAGTTATGTCCTTTAATATAATTTGTTTCTGTTTGCTGTGAAACATCTTGTGAAACATCATATTGCTGTAAGTTATTTTCATTTATTATACGCATTATAGAATCAATATAATGTGGGTCTGTTGCATAACCACTATTTTTTATTGCAGTAATACAAGCTAGAGCAGAATCTGTTTTTAATGCACTTCTATATCGTGAAGAATTACATATTAAATTAAAATAATCTTTTATGCTATCTTCTAAACTATCGTAAGCCCTAAAACAATCATTTATTGTTGTAAAGCTAACACCATCATAACATTCTTTAGTTTTAGTGTTGTAAACTTTACCTTGCCAAGTAGATGTGGCTTTTATTCCAAAAATTGCTTTTGCCCTCATCATTATTTCAGAGTTACCCCAACCAGTTTCCAAAATTGCTTGAGCAATTACAACTGAAGGATATAGAGGTTTTCCTCTTTTATTATTTTCAGATATAACAATATCTTTTATTAAGTTAATAAAATCAATTCTATTCATAATTATTCACCTTTCTTCTTTTCATCAACGATAACTTTTAAATCGTATGTTTTATCAAGTTCGCCAGTAAATTTCTTGAAAAAGTTTTCAAGTGTTTTTTGCCATTTTGATGGTATAGGCAACTTGCAAAGAACCATATTTTTTGAAATGGATAAAAATTCAAAAATTATATATAATAAAGTAAACATTTCGTTAAATCCAACATAATCAAGTTTTAAAGCTCCTTTTATATCTTCAGGAATAAAACCGATTAAATTTAACTTTATAACAACATCAATCATTGCTGTAAATATAACAGATAAAAGCATACCTGTTTTACGAATCATACCATCAATACCAATAGTTGAATTTAATTTTCTTTCACGTAGTGCCCTCAAAACACCGAATACAACGTCCATAACTACTACAATGCACAATACTTTAAACATATTATTTTTCATTAAAGTATTGTAACATTCACTTAATAATGACATCTTTATCACCCCTTTTTTATTATTTCTAATGTTTATTTTTTAAACATTGATTTTTCTTCCTTGATTGTAAAATCTGTATCAACTAGAATTACGCCACCTTTGACATTTTTAAAAGTAAGTTTACCTTCGCAACTGAAACCAACCTTGAAATCGTCCCAATTTACGTGATTGTAACAACTTTTAGGCATACCAGCACACGTTATATGCACACCGTCCTCAAACTCCTCTAAATAGCATTTTTGACGTATGAATTTACCTCTTTTTGCTATTCCTTCATTTTTCCAAGCTCCAAGTTTTACATCGTCAATATCACAAAATTGTTTTAGTTCCTCAACAGGTAACAATGTTTTAATACTATCTGTATCACTATAAATATACATATCTTGACCGTATTTATTAATTGAATATTCTTTTATAGCTTGACTTGTACGAATAGTTTTTGCTCTTGCATAAGCTGTAATAAAACAACCTATTGGAATGTAAATACCGTCTTTTGTTTCTTTATCTGATAAAGTATAGTGCAAAATTTCATCATCGCCAATATATGGTATTTTGCTTTGTACTTCCAAAGAAGTTGCAAATTTTCCATATAAAGAGTTAAGCATAAGTTTAGCCATTGCACGTTGTCCTTTATTTCCTGTGAGAGTGCCCTCATTTTTCTTTTGAATCCACTTGTCAATATAATTTGTAAACAAACCATTTATTGACCTAAATTTCCAACCTGATACGTAATTAAGGTCGTACACATCATAATGCTCTAGAAATAGTTTTAAATCTATATTTGTCAAACAAAGTGCAACGCCTTCACCGTCTTTTGTTTCTTCAATGTATTCATTACCTAGATAAAATCTACTATTCTTCAGCTGAATAGTTGGAATATGATTCTTTTTGACTTTGAAACCACTACAAGTTATCATCTGTATATACAAGTCATAAATTGAATCAGGTTTATATTGACCTTCAAAAAAGATAGGGTCACCAATCGGCATTTTTTCGTACATCATTACGCTAGGATACAAGCTATTTACATCAAGGTTAACAACATTTTCAACATCTTTTTCTTTATATATTGGATTCAAGTAGGTGAATCCGTCCTTTATAACTTTGTCTTATATCTTCATCAACGCTTTTATCAAGTGTTGGAAAATAGTGCATAAATTTATTTATTTTTAATATTGTCTTAAAATCGTTCAGGGCGTTACTTGCACTTGTCATTTTTGTAAGACCTTCATCAAACAATACTTTTAACGCTTTAGCAACAATTAAAACATCGTTTTTAATGTATTCTTTTTCTTCAGGTGTTAATTCGTGTCCTTTTGGTCTTTCCTGTTTATAATCAATTTTCAGCTTGCTAATAGGCAAGCCATAAGTTTTTGCAATTGCGTCAACACTCATATTGATTATTTTAAGTGAATCAATAAACGTTGTTTTATGCACTTTTTTATTACCTTTTTTATAATAAAAAGTTATCTCGTAAAATTGTCCTAAATCAGATATTAAAGTTGTAAAAGTGTTATCTTCAATATCTTCTTTTTTCTGAACGTGTTTGAATCCGTGTGTTAAAGCCCAATATATTAAAAAAGAGCCATCAAATTTTAGATTATGAAAATAGAATACGGCATTTTTTTCTTTCTTGCAGTATTCAATGAAAGATTCCATACTATTTCCAATATTCAAATTATCTTCTTGACCTATTTCGCACGTTGCCCACGCCCAAACCCAAGTTTCATCATCTTTCCAAACTGCTGTTTCGAAATCAGCCGTAAATTTCTTCACATAATTAAATCCTCCTCAACAATTATATTTCAATAATTCTTCCTTGTGTTATATCAGAGTCATTACTATTTAAAATCGTGTTTACTAAAGTTTGTTTATTTTCTGCTCTTTGAATAATTATTCCTGTTCGTGATACTAACGCATACTTCATTGAATTAGAAAAATTATTGTCTTGTACTTCAACGATTTCTTCTGTTTTATCAAGTGTTACGCCAACTTTATTAATAAAATTATAAAATCCTTGTTGTGACATTACTTTATCACTTTGATATTGTAAATCGATAATGTTAATATCATCAGCGTTTTTCATTCTTTCAAAAAAATCTTCAGGTGATAATTTTTCAAGTACTAACATCATTTCTTTATATCCATCAAAACCGCTATAATTTCTTTTTAATACACCTAAATAATTTTCTTTATAAATTCGTGCTTTTTTTAATGTATAATCAAGTGTTCCTGTTGTACGTACATAAGTTTTAAGTCTATCAAGCTTTCCATTTTGATTTTTAGTATTAAATAAATTTTTCAATCTATCAATATTGAACTGAATTGCTCTAGCCTCTGTGTTACCCATTTGAACTTTTGAATATCCTGACGAATCTTTTTGCTTGTACGGTTTTAGCTCTTTTTCAAGTTGTTTTATTCTTATATCTGCTTGTTTTTGTAAACTTTGAGCTTCCCATATTGTGAATTTTTCACCTGAACCAGCAACAAAAAGATTTTCTTGACCTTTTTCATTGAATCTTCTTAAATCTGTGATATACCTTCTCAATTCATTTTTAGTTGCAAATTGTGAACCTTTTTCAATTCTTGCTCTTAATTCAGATAAATCAATTTTTTCAGGTAAATAACTAGCTCTTTCAGTTTTTTCAAGTTCAGATATTTTTTTGTTGAAATTATTAACCGCTTGTTTTAAATCTTGATAATCGTTTTTTCTAACTTTAAAAGCATATTTTGTTTTTTTCAACTTTTATCACCCCAACATTTCGCAACTATTAGTACATTTTTTGAAATTGGTATATTATCGAATTCAACTTTAAATCCTCTTTTTTCAATCTTTTTATAGTATGCTATCGCATAAAATAAATCAAAATTTATATTACAATCAAATTTTTCTTTGATTTTTTCCGATTCAACACTTGCAAAAGTTTTCACGTTATTTATAAATTTTTTCATATAGTAAGGACTTGAAAAAAAGAATTTTAAATTTTTAAATTCGTAAATATAATCACTTTCATTTATATTTGTGTATATTCCATCTCTTGTTTTCATATTATCACCTGCCTTTGTTCAAGCTAGTATTAAACTAGCTTGAATCCAAGTGCTTTATTATTTGTATTTTGAACTTTATTCTTAACGATTTCTATTTCCAATCCTGCGTTCATATCAGGTTGATAATCACGTAAGAATTTTATAAGTTGCCAACCAAAACTTTTTGAGCCTGTTGCATATGTTTTGCCGTTATCGTCAATCAGCATTATTGCCATTGATGTTTCTGTATCTTTTATGATTTCGCCTGTTGTTTCATCAAATACAGGTTTTTCCATAGGTTTTTCATATCTTTTTATAAGAACTTTTTTAACCCTTATTTTTTCGCCTACACAATCATTTAATAGAGCGTCTGGTGTAGAATTGTCAATATTGTATAGCTCTTTTTTATCTTCTATATTTGTAATCATATCCATTTTAGTATTTGAGTTTTGCTTTAAATCCTCAAAACTCATAATACTTGATGATTGTTCCTGAACAACCATTTCTGTGCTTTCTACATTCTCATTTTCAACGATTCCATTTTTGTTTTCTTCCATAATATTTCCTTCTTTCTTCTATTTAACGCATAGATACGGCTAATTTTAAAGATTTTGTTTATTTTTCCACTTTAAAGTTTAGTGGGAACTATGTATTAAGAAACTTTTTGATTTTGTGCTACTTCCATACCTTTGGCTACTAGAAGTAGCATTTCTCTGTTCTGCTCGTTTAACTTGTTGTAAACATCGTTCATTTGCTGTACTTTGTCATCTTCCATAAAATCACCTTCTTTCCTGACGCTCTTCGTCTTTACAATTTTAGTATACGACAACCTTCGACATTTGTCAACACTTTTTTAAAAAATTTTTTAATTTTTCGACGACTATTGACATATAATAAATTTAATGTTATGCTCTTAATGAAAAGAGGTGAGAAGATGAACGAACGAATTATTAAATTAAGGCAAGCTTTAGGACTTTCGCAATCTGAATTTGCTGAAAAAATTGGCGTTGCACGTACTACGATTTCAGGTATCGAGCTAAACAAAGCAACTATCACAGAGCGTACTATTTTATCAATTTGTACTATTTATAATGTAAATGAAAAATGGTTACGTGAAGGTGTTGGCGAAATGTTCAACATTATTGACAAACGTTACGATGAATTTTTCGACACATTCCAAAATTTAAACCCTGTTTTACAAGAATACCTAATTAAATGTGGTGAAAATTTACTTGACGCACAAAACAAGCTTAATGAAGAATCTTAACGGATTCTTCTTTTTAATATCTCCGTTTTTTAATAATAAATGCAGATTTTTTTAAATTTTTTCAAAAAATCTGTTGACAAGTACACCTTTTTAGTGTAAAATATAATCAAAGAAAGGGAAAGGTGATAATTATGTATAAATATTTGAATGGTGGAAATAAACCTTATATTGATTTTGTTATCGGTAACGGAAAAGAGGTTTTATATCTTTTTGCTAGCGACTGGAATGACTTTGATAATTATTATAAAAAAGCTTATAAATATGATGAAATACAAGATGATTATATCCCTGTAAATAAGCAATTCAAGATTATTTATGACGAAACATACAAAATTGTAGGTTTTAAACAAATTCAGAAAAAGAGGTGTGCTTAATGAAACAATCAAACCCAAAATTAAATTTTATTAAGAACTTTTCAAAATTAAGCGTGAAAAGTATTTGCAAGGAACTCAATATTGACCCTTCAAACTTATATAGAGGTAATACCTCACAGAAAAATATTGATTTAGTTTATATTACTATAATCAAGAAAATGAAAATATTGGTTGATGATGTAAAGGAGAAATTGGAATGTCAACCTTTAATAAAATAAGAAAAGAGGTAATGAAGATGGGTAAAGATGAAATAATCCAATATATTGAAGAACATTTTGATGAAGTATATAAAGACTGTATGAAAGACTGTGATGGTGACGAAGATATTTTTGTTTTTCAATATATGATTAAAAAATTCAAAAAAGAAATGGAGCAGGAAAAAGAAAAGAATAAAGAATTAGAAAAAGAAAATTGGATTATGAGAACAGTAGATAAACAATATATCAGTAAAGACAAAATAAGAGAATTTATAAAAGAAAATTTACCTGATGATGAAATTTGCTCTTGTTGTGATAATTATGACTCAAATGGCGTAGCTATAAAAATAAATTTAGAAAATTTATTAAAAGAATAAAAAATACTTGTAAATTACACCTAAAAAGTGTATAATAATACTAGCGAAAGTAAACGTTTAATATGTGTGTAGTATTGATATACGTACCAACGTGGAGAGCGTGTATATCATTTTTAGCGTGGTAGCTTGCCACATAACGTTTACTATTTGCAATATTTAAGGATTGGAGGCTCTTTTTTATGCATTATTATGACTATCACAGAATATTATCTTACAATGTTCCTGTTAATGTTTTGATAGGCGAAAGAGGTGTTCGGTAAGTCTTTTGGTGCTAAAGATTATGTAATACAACAATATCGAAAAAAAGGCCACCAATTCGCTTATTTAAGACGTTATGACAACGAACTTAAAAAGATTTTTGAACGTGACCCTTCAGACCCTAACAAAAAAGATTTTTTTGAAAACGACCTGAAGGAAAAATACAAAGATGTTAAGTTACAAGCTAAAAACAGAAAATTCTACTACAACGGCGAACAATTCGGCGTTGCTATGCGTTTCACAGAGGCACAAGACTTAAAATCTTCTAACTATGAAAATATTAAAACTATTATTATAGATGAATACCCAATTGAAAAAAATAGACGTTATTATCTACCTAATGAAGGTATGATTCTTATGGGTATATTTGATTCTATTATTCGTAATAGAAATGACGTTAAAATCATTATTCTTGGAAATGCTGTTGAAGGTATTGAATACTGCCCGTTATTTTCTTTCTTTGGACTTACACTACCTTACAACAACGATATTAAGGTTTTTCACGATAGGACTATTTTAGTGCAATATATGAATAATGAAGAATTTAGGAAAGAGCGTGAAGATACCCTTATCGGTAAACTTGCAAAAGGTACACCTTACGAAAAATACGCTATACATAATACTATACTTGACAAGAATCGCAATTTTATCGAAAAGAAAAAACGGCTCTGCAAAATTTAGTTTTGCTTTTATTTTTGAGGGCGAAACGTACGGCGTTTGGTTTGACTTTAACGAGGGTTTAGCTTACGTTAGTAATGATTATTTGAAGGACACAGATTATATTTTTGCTTGTACTTTAAATGACCATTCACCAAATACTATGCTACTTTCACGTGCTAAAAAATATATGTGTTGGCGTACTTTTCTTGACGCTGTTAAATCTGGCAATATTAGATATGAAAATTTTAAAATTAAAAATGCTTGTACTAATTTATATAAACTTATCACTATGTAAAATTTTTTCATCTTTTTGCATAAAACACTTGACAACAGAATATAATATATTGTATAATATATTCAAGTTAATAATAGTTCGGTTTCATCTTATTCCGTTTTCTTCTATCTTGTGTTTTATGTTTACACTTCCCTGTTAGTTGACGTTGGTCGACTTAATGGGGAAGTTTTTGTGTG
>AUXO013749262.1_pt1 | contig 16959 bp, 21 predicted proteins | sample 768731 | NCBI WGS metagenome assembly AUXO01 (sample SAMN02715735, study PRJNA202380) | gut metagenome | biome: sheep rumen | host: Ovis aries | place: New Zealand: Palmerston North
TAAGACGCAGCCCTCTCAAGGCTGAATCATGGGTTCGATTCCCGTAGGGGTCACCAAAAATTAATCCTAAAAAAGAGAAGATGTATGGAAGAAAATAAGAAAATAATAAGAAAAAAAATATTTGAAAATTTAATAATAGCAATAGCTATTATGATATATTTTATTTTAATAAATTTTGCATATATAAGAATGCAAGAAGATTTTATTGTAAAAGGCATTAAATATGTAAGTTTAGTAGTGCTTTTTTTTAGTATAAGTATATTTGAAATAGCATATAATAATGATAATGGTTTATTGGCAATAAATGGCATAGAGATACTTATTTTAGCATGGTGTTCTCTTACTGCAAATCATATTGCACAAATAGTAAATATAAATTTTCAAATATATATTTTAATTAGTACATTTGTTTTTTTTATATATTATGTATTTAAATCTATAATAATTTCTACAAACGAAAAAAGAAAATATCTAAAAAGTTTAAGTGATATTCATGAGATATTAGCAAAAGAGCCAATAAAAAAGGAAACTAAAAAAAGAAAAGATAAAATATGATTTGAGAAAAAATGAAAGGAATGAAAAATATGAAACTAGTAAATATTGGATTTGGAAATACTGTTTTGGCAGACAAGATTGTTTCAATTGTTAGCCCTGATTCTGCACCAATTAAAAGAATGATACAAGACGCCAAAGATAATGGTACAGCAATAGACGCAACATTTGGTAGAAAAACAAGAGCAGTATTAATTATGGATTCTAATCATATTGTTCTTTCTGCTGTACAAGCTGAAACTATTGCAGGAAGAATAGATAAAGATATTTCGAATGAATAATATAAGGAGGAAAAAATGATAGTAAAACCAACTGTAAATGAACTTTTAGATCATGCTGAAAACAGATTTGCACTAGTTATAGGTGCTTCAAAAAGAGCAAGGCAAATTGCAAATGGAGACGAAAAATTAACAAAGGTAAAAGAAGAATCTCCAGTAACACTTGCTGCAAATGAAATAAATGAAGGGAAGATTATAATTTCGAGTAGAGAAGAACTAGATGAAAAGAATAAAGAAAATGATAATAATAATAATGATAATGAAGAAAGTTAGGGAGTAGTTTGATGAAAAGAAAAGATATAATTTCTATTACAGGAGATTTAGCAAGTGGTCAAAGTACTGTTGCAAAAATGCTAGCGGATGATTTAAGTTTTAATTTATATAGAAATGGTGCATATTTTAGAAATTTAGCTGTTAAAAATAATATGTCTGTAACAGAATTTGGAGAATATGTTGAAAAACATCCTGAGATTGATATACAAATTGAAAAAAGTGCCGCTGAATATGCAAACAATAATCAAAATATTGTTATAGATGCAAAAATGGGGTGGTATGCTGTTCCAGATTCGTTTAAAATATACCTTAAGGTAGATATAGATATTGCAGCCAAAAGAGCATTTAACGACCCAAATAGAAAAAGGTCTGAAAATTTACCAACTATTGAAGACCAAAAAAAAGACATGATAAAAAGAGCAAAAAATGATTTAGCAAGATATAATAATTTATATCATGTTGATAGAAGTGATATGTCTAATTACGATTTTGTATTAAATACAAGTAATCTTACACCAGAAGAGGTATTACAAACTATTAAAGTAGAATATGAAAAATGGAAACAAAACTAAATGTAATAAAAATGTAAAAAAAGTGTAACAAAAAAGTAATGTTTTTTTTGAACATAAATATTGATTTATTTATTTTTTTGTAGTATAAAATATATAAAGTATTTTAAATAAATACAAAGGAGGAAAAAAATGGCTGATAATAATCAAAATCAAAATGGAGTATTTGGCGGATTAGGATTTGGTGGAGAAAGAAATTCTGCACAAGATGGAACAACTTTTTTTGAAGGAACTATTCAAGAAAATGCAAATAATGTATTTAGTGAATGGCAAACAACTCCAAATATAAATTCTAATAATAACCAAACTAATTCAAGTTCACAAAAAGCTGAAAATGTTTTTGGAAACTGGGGAATACAAAATGCAGAAAATGAAAATAATTCGTATAGACCTGTTGAAAAAAATAAATCTATGACAAAACAAGGTCTATGGACAAAAATCAAAGCATTTTTATTCCAAGAAATTGATTTAACTGCACCAATAAAAGTTGAATTAACTCCATATCAACAAAAAGTTGAAAACGAAATAAACGATTTTTTACATCAAGAAATCACATTTAAAGGAATAGCAAATTTCTTTACAGGAAAAAAATAAAAGGATAGCTAAAGAAGCTATCTTTTTTCTTTGAAAAAATGTATAATTTTTTCCTTGTTTGTCATAATAAAATTATAAAACAGATTTAAGGAGGAAAATTACATGAAAGCAACTGGTGTTGTGAGAAGAATAGACGATTTAGGAAGAGTGGTAATACCGAAAGAAATAAGAAAAACACTTCGAATAAAAGAAGGGGATCCTTTAGAAATATTTACTGATAAAGAAGGAGAAGTGATTTTAAAAAAATATTCACCTATAGGAGAGCTTACAGAATTTGCTACAGGGTATGCTGAAACATTATCTAAGACAACAGGTCACATTGCTTTTATAACAGATAAAGATACTATAATTGCAGTTTCCGGGGGACCGAAAAAAGATTATCTAGAAAAAAATGTAAGTGATGAGTTGGAACAGTTAATGGAAGACAAAGAAGTATACACAAGTTATGAAAATAGTGATGTAGCAATGCCAATAACTAGAAATGATTCTAACCAAAAAAAGACAAACGCACAGGTTGTATACCCTATAATTTCGAATGGAGATACAATTGGAACAGTAATACTGCTATCTAAAGAGTCTAATACAAAAATGAATGAAGTTGAAACGAAAGTTGCTCAATCTGCAGCGACTTTTCTAGGCAGTCAAATGGAAATATAAAAATAAGCAAGAATTATTCTTGCTTATTTTCTTCCTTTTTTTTAGAACTTTTTGGTATGATAACTTCTTCGTTTTTCTTTTCGGAAGTATTAGAATCATCTTTTTTTATATGTTCATAGACAGTAGATATAGTTAAATCTTTGCCATCACCTTTAATAACTTCAATTTCTTTTTTTTCATTATCCATAACTGTTACCTCCATTTTTTTTATACCATATTTTAAAAAAAGTGGCAATAGTTTTAAACAAAAAATATAATCAAAAAAATCAATAAAAACACTTGTAATTTTTTTAAAAATATATATAATAATAAAGAAAAGAGATGATAAATTTGGAAGATATTATTAATAATTTAATTAGAATAGATATTAACGCACTTAATAAGATAAAGCAGATAAAAGAAAAAGAAAACAATATTGAAAATTATATTTTTGAAAAATTAAAAAAAGAAAAAGATAAAATAGACGCAATGTATTTATATAAAAAAAATATTGTACAGGAAAAGTATGATAAAATGTATGAAACAAGAAAAACAAAACTAGATGAGCAAAAACAAAATGCTATTCGAGAAATACAAGCAAAGTATCTTAATACAGAATCAAATATTTTAGAAAATTTATTAAAAAGTATAATTAATTAATATTTTGGAAGGGTAGTTTAATGGAGGTTACACTAATAAAATATCCGAATATAAAATCTAAGCTAAAAGCATTACATTCAAAAAGAATAAATTTAGAAGATTTAAATGATTTGATTAAACAAAATGATTTGAAAAATTTAGTACTTTTACTAAAATCAAAAAGTGATATTTTTAAGAATGCGGATGAGAAAATAGATAGATTAGAAATAGAAAGCTTACTTGATGAAAGCCAAATACAAGATATATTAAAAATAAAAAAATTATTACATAAAAAGGATAGAAAAAATTTTGAACAATTTTTACTTCAATATGAAATAAAATGTATAAAAAGTATGCTAAGGAAATTATTTTCGGAAGATGAAACAGACGATATAATTATAAAAAACGTAAAAAGGTGGACATTTTATTTATTTGATGATATAAAAGGAATTGAGACGGTAAAAAGCTTTAAAGATTTTTTTGGAGCTATAAAAAGAATGAAATATAGTAGTATTTTAAAAGAATATCAAAATAAAGAAAAAATAAATATTTTTGAAATTGAAAATAAAATTGATAAAATGTATTTTGAATCACTCTACGATTCAATAAAGCAAAATAAAAATATAAAAAAAATAGTGGGTTCTGAAATCGATTTATTAAATGTTTTATGGATATATAGACTTAAAAAATACTATAATTTTAAATCACAAGAAGTACGTAAAGTTTTAATTAATAAGACATATATGTTAAAAAAATTAACAATAGAAAGTTTAATTAAAAGTTCTGATTTTAACGAAATAAAGCAAATAATGAAAAATACCATATATAAAAAAATATTTACGAATGAAGAAGATTTTGAAGATAATATTGATAAATATTTATATTCGATAAATAAAAAAGTATTTGACCAAGATGTAACATCTATTGCATATATATATGCATATGTAAATTTAATCGATTACGAAAATAATGATATAGTAAATACAATAGAAGGTGTAAGATACAATATGGGAAAAAAACAAATTCTAAAAAGATTAGCACAGGCTTTTTAGAATTTAGAAAGGAAAAAATATGGCTGTTGAGCAAATGAAACTATTAGGAATAAATGGCAATGTATCATTACTAGATGGTGTACTTGCTAATATTTTATTTCAAAGTGAAATTCAAATTGAAGATGCAAAAAAGGTATATAATAAAGGATGGAAATTAGAATATTTTGAGTATAATTATAAGATAAAAGAAACTATAAAAAAGTGTAAAGATTTATTAGAAAAAACTGGGGTACAATATTCAAAAGAGTGGAATATACAATTATTAGAAAATTCTATAGATAAAATATATGAATCAATTACTAACTTAAGTAATAGCTATGATGAATGTTTAAAAATAATAGAAAACAACCAAAAAGAAAATGAAGCAATAAGAGAAAAAATAAATGAAATTTCAAAGCTTGAAAACTTAAATATAAATATGAAAAAATTATATGATTTAGAATATGTTAAATTTAGGTATGGTTCTATTCCTAAGAGAAACCTAGAAGAAATAAAGTTAGAAATAGAAAACTTAAATTGTATATTATTTGAAATAAAAGAAGAAAAAGATAGAGTATGGATAATATATTTTACAACAGAAGAATATGTTGGCAGTATTGATGGGATATTTAATATACAAAAATTTGAAAGAGAACTTTTACCAGATGATTTAATAAAAACTCCAAAAGAATATATTGCAAAGCTAAAAGAACAAATAAGGCAAAAAGAATTTAATAGTAATGAAATATCACAGAGGATAGAAAAAATAAAAAGAAGGACATCAACTGCTGTATTAGGTTATTATAGAGAACTTCAAACATATGACAAAATAAATACAATAAAAAAGTATATAGTTCATGACCAAAAAAATAATTTTTATATTGCAGCATGGGTTCCCAATGCTTGTTTAAAACAAATAGAAACTAAATTAAAACAAATACAAGATGTAGATTATGTTATAGAAGATGATGAAAATCCTCCAACTAAGCTTAAAAATAGTAAATTTATAAGGCCATTTGAAGAACTTGTTAAAATGTATGGAATGCCAAGAAAAGACGAACTTGACCCAACATGGTTTGTTGCAATAACAACATTTATAATGTTTGGATTTATGTTTGGTGATGTAGGTCATGGCTTAGTATTTGTAGTTTTAGGTATATTTTTATTAATAAAAAATAAAAAAGTATATGGAACAATACTTTTTGCTGGAGGTTTATCCGCAAGTATATTTGGAGTACTTTATGGAAGTGTTTTTGGAAAAGAAGATATTATAAAGCCAATACTTATTAACCCTATGAAAGATATAACAACAATGCTTATTATAGGAATAATAGTTGGAACAATATTTATTTTTTTAGCGATGATTTTAAATATAGTAAATGGAATAAGAAACAAGGACTATAAAAAAATATTTTTAAGCGAAAATGGACTAGCAGGTTTAAGTCTATATATTTTTGCACTTGCAAATGTAGCTTTTTACTTTTTTAAGTCAAAGTTACTAGTTCCAAAAAATATTATAATTATTTTAGTTGTTTTTTTAATTTTAATAATTATGTTTAATGACCAAATAATAAGCCTGGTAAAAAAGCAAAAAGAAAAGAGTTCAACTTCATTTATAGAAAAAGTATTTGAAATAATAGAAATGCTTTTATCATTTTTAAGTAACACTATTTCATTTTTAAGATTAGCAGCATTTGCAATAAACCATGCGGGTTTATGTATGGCAGTATATTTACTTTCGAATATGGCATCACGGTGCAGGAAATATTATTATTGCAATAATAGGAAATATTATAGTTTTAGTTTTAGAAGGACTTATAGTTGGAATACAAACTTTAAGGCTAGAGTATTATGAATTATTTAGTAGATTTTATGATGGGTCAGGTATTGAATTTAAGCCAATAAAGACTCAATTAGAAGAGTAAGGAGAGATAAAAATGACAAAAAAAATAACTTTATTTTTTATTTTAACAATTTTAGTAACAGTAATATTTACAACAGGGGTGTATGCTTCAAATAAAATGATTAAAGCAAATGAGGAAAATTTAAATGCAGAACAGCAAGAATTAGTTACTGAAAACAAGAATCAATCAGGGCTTGGCTTAATTGCTGCAGCATTAGCAATAGGACTTTCGAGTATAGGCTCAGGAATTGCAGTTGCTGTAGTTGCATCAAGTGCAGTAGGGGCAATAAGTGAAAATCCAAATTTACTTGGAAAAACAGTTATATTTGCAGGACTTGCAGAAGGTATTGCAATTTATGGTTTGATTATTGCTATTATGATAATAAGTAAGGTGTAAGGTAGAAGTTCGAAAAAAACTAATTATTTTACTAACTATTTTTATGCATTTATAAAGGAATGGTAGAAAAATGAAAATATATTTTTTAACACAAAATCAAGAATTAGAAATAGGTTTAAAATTAGCAGGATGTGATGGACTATTGGTAGATGAAAATAATATTCTTAATAAAATTGATGAAACAATAAAAAAAGAAGATATAGGAATACTTCTAATTAGTAAAAATTTGTATGAATTTGCAAAAGAAAAAATAGAATACATTAGGGCAAATCAGAAACTACCTTTAATAACAATAATTTAAGGAGATCTTTCTTATGAATATTAATGAAAAACTAATAGAATTTGAAAAAAGTGTAGAGAAATTAAGTAATAATGACTTTAAGAAAATAGAAAAAAAAGTGGAAGATGAAATAAATCAAGCAATATTAGATGAACTTCTTGAATATGAGCAAAGAAAACAAATAAATTTTGAAAAAATAACTCAAAGTATTGAAAAAGAGTATAATACAAAGGTTTACAATTATGAGATTGAATGTAAAAAGCAAATAATTGAAGAAGAAGAGAAAATGGCAGATAATATAAAAAAAAATGCAATAAAAAGCTTAGAAAAGTTTACAGATAGTAATGAGTATATGTTATTTTTACAAGAAAATATAAAAAATGCTTTGCAAATTATTACACATAAACAAGGAACAATAATAGGGACAACTAAAAAGGATATAGAAAGATATAAAAACATTTTAAATGAAATGTTTGGTTTAGAATTAAAACAAATTGAAGATAAATATATTGGAGGATGTATTTTAGAAAATAAAATTCAAGGAATTTATATAGATAACACAATTTTGAACTCAGTAAATGAAAAACTTAAATTATAAGGTTAGATACTGAAAGGAAAAGAAAAGATGCAAACAAAAAATATAATTTCAATAAATGGACCTGTAATTATGGCAAAAGGTGACGGAGACTTTGCCATGCATGATGTTGTTTATATATCAAGCGAAAAAATTTTAGGTGAAGTAATAAAACTAGATAGAGATATTGCGACCATTCAAAGCTATGAAGAAACTACAGGATTAAAAATAGGGCAAATTGTAGAAGGAAGAGAAGAACCGTTAACTTTAACTCTTGGCCCTCGGTATTATTGGAAACATTTTTGATGGTATTCAAAGACCTCTTAAAATGTTAGAGGAAAAACAAGGACCATTTTTAAAAAGAGGAATAAAAAAAATAGGTGTAGATGAAGAAAAAAAATGGTTTTTTTCACCAAAACTTAGGGTTGGAGATAAGGTAACTTTAAATTCTATAATTGGCGAAGTTGAAGAAACTGATTTAATAACTCATAAAATAATGAGTAAAATAGATGAAGAAGCTGAAATTATTGAGATTGCAGAGAAAGGCGAATATACTGCAAATTCTATTATTGCAAAAGTAAAAACAATAAATGAAAAAGTAATCGAACTAAATATGTTACAAAAATGGCCAGTAAGAAAGGCAAGACCATACAAAAAAAGAATGTTAACTAAAAAACCTCTAATTACAGGGCAAAGAGTAATAGACTGTATTTTTCCTATAGCAAAAGGTGGAACAGCTATGATTCCAGGTGGTTTTGGCACTGGAAAAACTGTGACTCAACATCAACTTGCAAAATGGTCAGATGCTGATATTATAGTTTATATTGGATGTGGTGAGCGAGGAAATGAAATGACAGAAGTATTAGAAGATTTTCCAAAGTTAAAAGATCCGAAATCAGGAAAATCTTTAATGGAAAGAACAGTTTTAATTGCAAATACGTCAAATATGCCAGTTGCTGCTAGGGAAACGTCAATATATACAGGAATTACAATTGCAGAATATTATAGAGATATGGGATATAATGTAGCAATAATGGCAGATTCAACATCAAGGTGGGCAGAAGCGTTAAGAGAAATTTCTGGAAGGCTAGAAGAGATGCCGGCAGAGGAAGGCTTTCCTTCATATTTACCATCAAGGCTTTCTGAGTTTTATGGAAGAGCAGGTGTGGTTGAAAATTTAAATGGAACACAAGGTTCAATAACAATTATAGGTGCGGTATCTCCTCAAGGATCTGACTTTTCAGAGCCTGTAACACAAAATACTAAACGATTTGTACATGTTTTTTGGGGACTAAAAAGAGATTTGGCCTATTCAAGGCATTATCCTGCAATAGACTGGAATATAAGCTATAGTGAATATGTAGATAATTTAACAAGTTGGTATGAGGAAAATGTAGATTCTGATTTTATAGAAATAAGAGCAAAAATTGTAGAAATACTAGAAAAAGAAAATGAGCTACTTGAAATTGCAAGTGTTGTAGGGCAAGATGTATTATCAGATGATAAAAAATTAACTTTACATGTAGCCGAGTGCATAAGAATAGGTTTTTTAAGGCAAAATTCATTTAGCAAAATAGACACCTATGTACCTATAAAAAAGCAATTTAAAATGATGAAAACTCTTATTTTAATTTATGAAAGATCATTAAAATTAATACAAAAGGGAATACCTATTTCGCAAATATTAAAAACAGGAATTTTAAATGAATATAATAACTTAAAAAATACAATAAGAAATGAAGAGTTAGAAAAAATAGATGAATATGATAAGAAAATTAAAAATTCATTAAAAAAGATTGAAGATGAGTATAAGGAGCATTTAGGATAAAAATGAAGATTAAATATTTAGGTTTAGAAAGAATAAACCGGTCCACTTGTATTTATAAAAACACCTAAAGATGTATCTTTTGAAGAACAAGTTGAAATAACTTTAAAAAATGGAGAAAAAAGAATTGGAAATATTTTACGTTTAGATGAAGATATAACAACAATACAAGTATATAAAGGTACAAATGAAATCAATATAAAAAATGTTAAAACAGAATTTTTAGGAGAACCATTAAAATTAAAATTATCTCCAAAGATTTTAGGAAGAGTATTTGATGGTGCTGGAAGTCCAATTGATAATTTAGGAGAAATAAAAGCAGATTTAAAAAGAGATATAAATTCAAACCCAATAAATCCAATTTCAAGAAAATATCCTAGAAACTATATTCATACAGGGATTTCCACAATTGATGGTTTAATGACTATAATAAGAGGACAAAAAATTCCGATTTTTTCAGGAAGTGGTCTAAATCATAATGAACTTGCAGAGAGAATAATAAGACAATCAACTATTGTAGGTGATACCAAATTTGCAGTAGTATTTGGTTTAATGGGTGCAGAGTATGAAACAGCAGAGTTTTTTAGAAAAAGTTTTGAAGAAAATGGAGTACTTTCAAAAGTTGTAATGTTTCAAAATCTTTCAAATGATGCATCAGTAGAAAGAATTCTTATACCTAAGCTTGCTTTAACAGCTAGTGAATACTTAGCATTTGACTTAGATTATCAGGTTTTGACGATTTTAACAGACATGACCTCATATGCTGAAGCTCTAAGAGAAGTTTCTAGCTTAAAAGGAGAGATACCAAGTAGAAAGGGATATCCTCGGATATTTGTATAGTGATTTAGCATCCATATATGAAAGAGCAGGAATGATAGAGGGCAAGGAAGGCTCAATTACACAAATACCAATTCTTACTATGCCAAATGATGATATTTCACATCCAATACCGGATTTAACAGGTTATATTACTGAGGGGCAGATCGTTTTAGGTAGGGATTTATACCAAAAAGGAATAAACCCTCCAATAGATATTTTACAGTCTTTATCAAGAATTATGAAAGATGGAATTGGTGAAGGTTACACAAGAAAAGACCATCTAGAGCTTTCTAATAATATTTATTCTGCCTATTCAAAAGTACAAGATGCAAGAGCATTAGCTACTGTTTTAGGAGAAAATGATCTATCTGAAATAGATAAAAAATACTTAAAATTTGGGGAAGAATTTGAAAATAGATTTTTAAACCAATCAAGTCAAAATTCAAGAACTATAGATCAAACACTAGATTTAATGGAAGAGTTATTAAGAATAATTAAATAAAAGGAGTTTTTATGGGAAGAACTTTTTTACCTACAAAAAACAATTTAATAAAGCTTCAAAATACAATAAAACAACATAAAAATGGACAAGAGCTTTTAGACCAAAAAGTATTAATTCTAAAAAAGAAAATGGAAAACTATAAATCCATGCAGGATAAATGTATAAAGCAAATAGAAGTGATTTTAAATGATGCTGAATATACTTTAAAAAAAGCGATAGTAGATGTAGGATTTGATGAATTGATAGATATAACAAATTCTATAAAAGATGATGATACAGTAAGTATAAAATATTTAAGCTTAATGGGAGTTGAAGTACCATCTGTTATATCAGAACAAGCACAATTAACATTAAATTATGGCTTATATCATACAACATCTGATGTAGACAATTCTATAACTAAATTTTTAAAAGTTAAAACTGAAATACTAAGATTAACAGAAATACAAAATGCAATAATAAGGTTGAAAAAATCAATAGAAAAAGTAGAAAGAAGGTCAAATGCTTTAAAAGAAGTAATAATACCAAAAGATGAAGAATTAGCAAGAAAAATATCGAATTGTTTAGAAGAAACAGAAAGAGATGAATTTATAAGGCTTAAGTTATTAAAATAGAGTAAATAGGAGATGAAATAAATAATGAAAAAAGTCTTTTTAACAATGCTTTTTGCATTAACTTTCATAGTATTAGGAGTTTGTAGCAATAAAGTATATGGTTACTTATATTTAAATAATCTAGACTTTGATGCAAAAATAAACCAAGATGCAAGCATGGATGTTACTGAAATTTGGAATATAAAAATCGAGCAAACCAATACCTTGTTTAAAACATTTAAAACAGATTTTTCAAAATATAGTGGAATAACAAATGTAAAAGTTTCAGAAATAAAAAATGGAATAGAGCAAAACCTTGAACAAATTGATACTCTTATGTACCATGTTACAAAAAATTGTTACTATGGAATGAAAAATGATAAAGGGAACTATGAAATAGCTTGGGGAGTTGGATTAGATAATTCAAGTGATACGAGAACTTACAAAATATCTTATACTGTACAAGATGCCATAAAAAAATATATTGATTATGCAGAACTCTATTGGCAATTTGTTGGTGAGGATTTTGAAATAAATGCTAATAAAATTACAGGAAAAATAACTTTGCCTATGAATGTTGAAAATAAAGATGAAATAAAAGTATGGGGACATACCGAAGATTTAAACGGAGAAATTTATGCTAAAAATTTAAATACTATTGAATTTGAAATAAATAATTTTCGTTCAGGAAGATATGTAGAAATAAGAACCTTATTTCCTACATACATGATTTCACATTCTAGTAGATCAAGTACTTCGTCTGCACTAGATTATGTTATAAAAGAAGAAACAAAATGGGCTGAAGATGCTAATTTGAGAAGAAAAAGAGTTGAAAATCTTAAAAAAATAATAACTCTAGGTTTTGTTTTAATAGATGGTTTAATTTGCATTTTTTTCTTAAAAAAAGCAAAAGAAAGATTTGATAAAGCCAAGGCAATTATACCATATACAAAGACGATTAACATAGATTATTATAGGGAAATACCCAGAAAAAATGCAACACCATCACAAAGTATACATTTACTAAAAAAGAGAATAGTGCCTTTTACAGCCCAAGAAATAGGAAGAATATTTTCAGCAACTTTACTAGATTTAAGCCTAAAGAAATATATAGAGTTTGAACAAATAGATAAGAAAAATTTTAATATTAAATTATTAACTAAGTCTTCAGAAAAATTAGAAATAAGTGAAAAATTAATATATGAATTTCTAAAAAAAGCAATGGGAGAAGATGGAAATATAACAGTTAAAGAATTAGAAAAATATATAAAAAAGTATCCTTCAAGAATTGAAAAATTGAAAAAATCTATAGATGAAGAAACTAAAAAAGAAATAGTAAATCATGGACTTTATGATATCAAAAGAGAAGAGCAAAAAGTTGTAAGCCCGATAATTCAAATTATTGCGACATTTGTTTCTTTTTATGTATTAGGTTTTTTGATGGAGTATATACAATCAGATATATTAACATTTGGATTTATAGTTTTAATGATAACTACTATTATAAAAGCAATAGCTTCGTCAAAACTTAATAAAAAATTACAACCTTTTACAAATCAAGGTTTAGATGAAAGCCAGATGTGGAATGGCTTAAAAAAATATATGGAAGACTTTTCTATGTTAGATAAAAGGGAAGTCCCTGAAATTGTTATCTGGGAAGAATTTTTAGTTTATGCAACAGTATTTGGAATAGCAGATAAGCTATTAAAACAATTAAAAATTGTATATAAAGATATATATGATTCAATGGATATAAATTCAAATTCTTATATGTATATTATGATTCATACAGATTTTACCTCAAGTTTTACAAGTGCAATAAGTTCATCTGTTGCATCAAGTTATACATCTACTTTATCATCAGGATCTGGAGGAGGCGGAGGCTTCTCTGGTGGAGGAGGTGGAGGCCGGAGGCCGGAGGAGGCGGAGGCCGGAAGATAAATCTGCTAAAAAAATAAAAAACTATTGATAAAAAATAACAATTTGTATATAATAAATCTGAAAAAAAATTATGGAGGTAACCAATGAAGAATAAAAATGAACTAAACTATAAACAATTAAAAATGATGTGTGATCCTAATATTTTTAAATTTGAAACAACAGAGAATCTAGAACCTATAACTACTGGTATTGGGCAAGAAAGAGGAATTAAGGCTTTAGAATTTGGAATAAATGTTAATATTAGAGGATATAACCTTTATATTGAAGGTCCTAGTGGGGTCGGAAAAACAATGTATACCAAAAATTATTTAAATAAAATTGCAAAAAAGCAAAAAGTTCCAAATGATTGGTGTTATATTTATAACTTTTCAAACCCAAATGAACCTATAGCAGTTTCACTTCCTGCAGGTCATGGTAGAGAATTTAAAAATGACATGGAAAATTTTATAAAAGAAATAAAAAAAGATATAAAAAATACTTTTAATAATGATGATTTTGAAAAAGAAAAAGAAATTATAAAGCAAGAATTTGAGATAAAAAGAGCAAACTTAATGGAAAAGCTTGAAACTGATGCAATGGAATACAATTTTCAAGTTAAATCTGCACAAAATGGTATTTATATGATGCCTGTTTTAAATGGAAAAGCATTAAAAGAAGAAGAATTCGAAAAACTAGATGAAAACATTAGAAATGATTTTGAAAAAAAATCAGAAACCGTTCAACAAATGATAATGGATGTTATTTCTAAAATAAAAGAAATAGAAAGACAATCTGATAAAAAAATATCAGAGTGGCAGTCAAATGTAGCACTCCTTACAGTAAATGTTCATATTAATTCATTAAAGGCAAAATATAAAAGAAATAAAAAAATTAATAGGTTTTTAAATGACTTAAAACAAGATGTTTTAAAAAATGTTCCTATATTTTTAGAAGAAGATAAAAGTGCACAAGAAAAAGTTAACCAACAACCTGGACCGATAATTCAAAATCAAGATCCATGTTTAAATTACAGAGTTAATTTATTTGTAGATAACAGCAGTATAGAAGGTGCTCCTGTAATTATGGAATCTAACTATTCATATCAAAATATTTTTGGAAAACTAGAATATGAAAATTATTATGGAACATTAAAAACAGATTTTACAATGTTAAAAGCAGGTTTATTACAAAAAGCAAATGGTGGATATCTAGTGTTTCAAGCAAGAGATTTATTAACAAATGGAATAAACTATGAAATTTTAAAAAAAGCACTTAGAATAAAAGAGATTGGCATTGAAAATGCAGGAGACCAACGTTCCTCTATGGCTATGATATCACTTAAGCCAGAGCCTATTCCATTAGATTTAAAAGTCATTTTAATAGGAGATGACCAAATATACCAAACTTTATTATATATGGATTCTGATTTTAAGAATTTATTTAAAATTAAGGTAGAATGGGAGGAAAAGGCTGATTTAAATGAGGATAATTTAAATAAGCTAGCAAGAATAATTCATGATTATTGCCAGATGCAAGGACTATTGCATTTAGATAGAAAGGCAATGGCACGAGTTTCAGAATATGCTTCTAGAATGGCAGGAGATCAAACTAAAATATCAACATTGTTTAATGATTTGTTTGAGGTAATAGGGGAAGCTTCAATTTGGGCAAAGCTCGCAAAATCAAAGATTGTAACAGAGGAATATATAGAAAAAGCTTTATTCGAGCAAAAAGAAAGAGTAAAAAAATATGATGCAATTTATACTGAAATGATCAAAGATAATAGCTTGCTAATTTCTACTTCAGGTTCAAAGGTAGGAGAATTAAACGGATTAACAGTTATGACAATTGGAAATTCAATGTTTGGAAAACCAGCAAAGATTACAGTTAATACATTTGCAGGAAAAACTGGAATAATAAATATTGAAAGAGAAATAGAAATGTCGGGTTCTACACATTCAAAAGGTGTATTAATTTTAAGTGGATATTTAGGTGAAAAATTTGCACAAGATATACCTTTAAGCCTAACTGCAAGCATTTGTTTTGAACAACTGTATAATGGCGTAGATGGAGATAGTGCATCAAGTACAGAGCTTTATGGTTTACTTTCAAGTTTATCAGAGATTCCAATTAATCAATCAATTGCAGTCACTGGTTCTGTAAACCAAAAAGGAGAGATTCAGCCAATAGGTGGAGTAAATGAAAAAATTGAAGGTTTTTACCAAATATGTAAAATGAGAGGCTTAGATGGAAGCCATGGTGTTATGATTCCTGTGCAGAATGTTAAAAATTTACAATTATCAGATGAAGTAATTGAAAGTGTTAAAAAAGGTCAATTTAAGATATATGCTATTTCATCTATTGATGAAGGAATTGAAGTATTAACTGGAGTACCTGCAGGAAAAAAGGATAAAACTGGTAAATTTCCTAGAGGAACTATTAATTATTTAGTATATGAAAAGCTAAAAAAATATGCTGAAATTAGCAAAATGCAAAGAAATGAAGTTTAACTTTAGCAGAAAGCGAGAAATAATTATGAAAAACAAAGGTGAAAGTGGTGTTACTTTGATTGCATTAACTATAACAATTACAGTTTTGTTAATAATTACAAGTATTACAATTACAAATGGTATGAAACAATTAGGATTAAAAAAGGTAAATAATTTAGAGGCAGATATAGATTCTCTTTCTACAAAAATTACGGATTATTACTTAAAAAATGAAGGTTTGCCAGTTTTAGCAAAAGAATACTTAAATAATAAAAATGATTTTGAATCATTTTTAGCAAACAAAGGACCTTCAAGTACAGGTGAATATTTAAACCCAAATGATTATGGTATGTACTATGTAATAGATCTTTCTAAATTAGAGGGACTAACATTAAATTATGGTTCAAACTATAAATCTTGGAATGAAAGCACTTCATATACTGACATGCAAGATGTTTATGTAATAAATGAAGTGTCTCATCAGATATATTTTCCACAGGGTATAAAATATGATAACGAATATTATTTTACTAACCGTATAACAGCGGAAAATGTTAATAAGCTATCTTCTGCTGATCTGAATGAAAATTGGAGCTTTCAAATTATCAGTACTGAACGAGAAGAAATTAATAATACTTTAATTACATTAACGGCAAATATTGAATTATATATAAATGATTATTTTGATAAAAAATCTCTAGAATATTTGTGGACAAAAAAAGATAACGAAAGTGATATAAGAGAAATGGAATTTTCTAAATTTTCATTATATGAAAATAAAGCAAGCTTAAAAAGCAAGAATATTGAAAATACAGAAGAGATATATTATTTATGGATAAAAGTATCAGATGAAAATGGAAATAAGTATTTTCAAAAAAAAGTTGTGAATTTAACAAATTAAAATTAGAAAGCATTCTAGAATAGAATGCTTTCTATGTTGGTAGATAATAGTTTAGCTTTGTAAATGATAGAAATTGCAGAAGTATTTAAAGATTTTTTGTCTATGGTTTAACATAATCTAAAGGATTTACATATTCATTATTAATTCTCATTCCAAAATGCAAATGTGGCCCAGTTGTAGCACC
>AUXO013000844.1_pt1 | contig 16956 bp, 16 predicted proteins | sample 768731 | NCBI WGS metagenome assembly AUXO01 (sample SAMN02715735, study PRJNA202380) | gut metagenome | biome: sheep rumen | host: Ovis aries | place: New Zealand: Palmerston North
GCGTGCAGACCTACCTGATTCTGAACTGTTACATCTTTTACAAACATATCAAACTCTCCCATCTTTCTGTGATTGTTTCAATCCACACCGTAGCCCTGATGATGTCAAAAATTAAACCATGATGATTCTGTTATCTGAATGTAATGTGTTTTGGCTTCCTGTGTATACTGTTATTATACAATCAAAATTTAATTTCGTCAATGGTTTTTTTGCACAAGAAACCGTTTTTTGTAAAAATTCTACGGTTTGACAAAATACCAGATGTATTACCTCTCAGGTCTTTGTATATTATCACAATAATATCTTTTGTGAAATATCTTATCCGTATGAGACAAATTTCAACTGCTTTTTTTGGTAATAGTGCTAAAAAAAATCCATAAACCGGAAATGATTTACCCCTGTTGCTTTTCTCTGCGAAAATTATTCTGAAACAGATAATTACAGACAGCAAATTTGATTTGTGCAAAATTTTGCTGTCTGTAGTATTGGTTCAATTGTAAAATATTTTCAGCCATTTCAATTTTGGAAACTGTGAAAATTGGATGATGATTACAGAAAAAAGCAATGTCAATGCCAGAACAATTAAGAAGAAAAGACAGCTTCTTTCAATTAAGGTATCTTTCACATAGTCAAATAATACTGACTTGATTCCTGCATGAATGAAATAAATTAAAGTGCTCATTTTCCGGAGTTGCTGATAAATGGGGTGAGGCGGTAATTCTACCTGAATCAGCCACGAAAAAGCAAAGAATACAGCTGGAATTAGACATAAATACATATCATTTTCCCGAATTGAATGCAAGGATTTTAACACATACATTTCAATCACTAGTAAAATCATGGAAACTATAAAGCCTGTCAGGGACTTGATTTTTGATAATCTTCCATCATGATAGGCGAACGCCACACCAATTGCCACGAAAACAAATGCATCAAATAAACCGTTTCGGGTTGTCGAAATGATATCTTCTACAAGTTTGAGCAGTTTCCATACTGTGGGAAATGCCTGTTGTAACGGCTTTATCAGAATAAACCACGACTGCGCCAATAGTCCCACAAAATACAAAATTCCTGAAAAAATCAAAATCTTCCGGACTGAGATTTTGCGGAGTAGCAAAAACGAAATCAGTATGACCGCAAAAATCGTTGCCGGAAGATACCATAAATGGTAGTAACTCCCCACAAATACAAAGTTTCGGGCATACTTGAACAGTTCATAGAAAATTCCCTTGTCGCTGTGAATGATAGAATAAATTATAAACGGCAGATAAACCGCCGACCAGATGAGATATAATTTTCCAAGATGGATGGCATATTTTTTTGTGGGTGAAAAATCAAATTGCTCCGTTGTTTTCCGATATAGAAAAAATCCCGAACATACGAAAAAGAATGGTACGGCGATCCGTGTTAAGCAATTCTGAATATAATCATTGAAAGTATCAATTAAAACAGAATTTTCCTCAGGAGGATGCCCGAACGGGGCAACGTGTATCATAACAACCATGACAGAACATATCAATTTTGCCAAATCAATGGCATTGTAATTTTTTCGGGGAGCATTTGTTTCTGTCATGTTTCGGATTCCCCATCTTTTCGATTCCATTTTTCCAACATATCAGGGCGTTTTTCTCTGGTGACACGGAGACTTTCTTCCCTGCGCCACTGCTCAATTTTGACGTGATGACCGGAAAGCAGGATTTCCGGCACGGCTTCGCCCTCCCAGATTTCCGGTCTGGTGTACTGCGGATATTCCAGCAAGCCGGAAAAATGGCTCTCCTCTTCAAAGGCAAGGGCTGAGGGTAACACCCCATGACACATTCTTGCAATGGCATCTGTTAAAACCAGTGCCGGCAATTCTCCGCCTGTCAGGACATAATCACCAATCGAAATTTCTTCATCCACAATCTTGTCAAGAATCCGCTGGTCAACTCCTTCATAGTGTCCGCAAAGGAGAAATAAACATTCTTCCTCTCCCATCTGCGAAAGGCGGACAGCTGTATTCTGTGTGAGGGTCTTTCCCTGCGGTGACAGGTAAATCACATAGGGATTTTTACCCAATTCTTCACAGACCGCTTTCCAGCATCTGTGAATGGGGTCAGCCTGCATGACCATTCCCATCCCACCACCAAAAGGCTTGTCATCTACACGACGGTGTTTGTCAGTGGTATAATCACGGATATTCCGGCAGTGAATTTCCAGTGCACCGGATTTTCTCGCCCTGCCGATAATACTTGACGAAAGATAGGCTTCACACATTTCAGGAAAAAGCGTTGCTATTTCAATCCGCATCGTCAAACAATCCTTTCAGGGGGCGAATGGTCATCGTTCCATTTTCGAGACTGGTTTCAAGAACCACTTCCGGAATGGCTGGTGCAAGATACTCTTTTTTGTCCTCTTCATTCCAGATGGAATAGACATCATTTGCGCCTGTCTGCATCACATCACGGATAGTTCCCCAGATTTTACCAGTATCCGCATCAATGACTTTCAAGCCGATTAAATCCTGAATGAAATAACAGCCCTCTTCCAGTTCAACTTCTTCCCTGTCCATATAGAGAACTGTTCCACGGAGTTTTTCAGCCTGATTTCTGTCTGTGCATCCTTCCAACTGCATCAGAACCACATTCCCCTGAATCCGTGCATTCAGGACGTTGACGGCATTTTTACCGTTTTTGTCTGTATACAGCGTATCAAACGAACACAAAAACGCCGCATCGTCACACCAAGGGTAGACTTTCACCTCCCCATGCAGACCATGGACGTTTGTGATTTTTCCGATTTCTAAAAACTGTTTCTGTTTCATAATTGACTCCAGAATCAGCCGATTTCAACAGCGACATTCTCCAGACCATATCTGGATGCACTGGAACGCATAATTGCACGGATTGCTTTGGCAATTCTGCCCTGTTTCCCGATAACTCGCCCCATATCGTCATCAGCTACATTCAGATGAAATACAACTGTTCCCTCTTCGTCGGGTTCATCCTGTGTAATCTGAATTGCTTCCTTGTCGTCAACAAGTCCGGAAACGATTGTAAAAAGTAATTCTTTCATATTTTCCTCCAAAATGCGACAATCGGAGATGAAGCCCCTGAAAGGCTTCCCCTCCGCTTCGCTGATGATTAAAGAACGCCTTCCTTTTTCAGAAGTCCCTTAACGGTATCAGTCGGCTGTGCGCCCTTGCCAATCCAGCTCTTAGCCTTCTCAACATCAACCTTCACAACAGAAGGTTCTTTTGTCGGGTCATAATAACCGAGTTCCTCAATGAATCTGCCGTCTCTCGGATAACGAGAATCAGCAACTACAATACGATAGAAAGGAGCTTTCTTAGCACCCATTCTTCTCAGTCTGATTTTTACTGCCATTTGTTTTCACCTCCATGTGAAAATGTATTTATATCAAGCGGAATTTCCGCATTGACAGCATTACTTTTTCTTTGCCGGCGGATTATTCGGGTTATCGAAATTCATGCCAGCGAAAGCACGTCTTGCCTGACGCATCATGGCTTTGTTTTTCTTGCCATTTTTGGGAGTAAAGCGTTTCATGAGCTTTTGCATTTCTGCGAACTGCTTCAAAAGGCGGTTCACGTCTTCTACCTTTGTACCGCTTCCGGCTGCAATTCTGCGCTTTCTTTGCGGGTTGATAATAGAAGGCTTTGCACGTTCAGCAGGGGTCATGGATAAAATCATTGCTTCCAGTCGATAAGAGTACCTCTCATCAAGGGCATCTTCCGGAATTTTGTCACCCCCCGGAAGCATGGAAACAATCGATTTCAGAGAACCCATTTTCCGGATTTGCTTCAACTGGTCAAGCAAATCATTCATGTCAAATCCTTCAGATGTGATTTTCTTTGTAAGCTTTTCTGCATCTTTCTTGTCAATAACGGTTTCTGCACGTTCAATCAGGGAAAGTACATCACCCATTCCCAAGATTCTGGATGCCATTCGGGACGGATGGAACAATTCGAAATTATCCAGCTTTTCACCAGTTCCCACGAATTTGATGGGCTTACCAGTTACCGCCAATACAGACAATGCTGCACCGCCTCTGGTATCGGAATCAAGTTTCGACATCAAAACGCTGTCAATTCCTAATGCATCATCAAACGCCTTTGCAACGTTGACAGCATCCTGTCCGGTCATGGCATCAACTACCAGCATAATTTCATTGGGTTCAGTTGCAGTCCTGATGTTCTGCAATTCCTCCATCAGTTCGGTGTCAATGTGCAGACGACCAGCGGTATCTAAAATGACATAATCGTGACCGTAGTCTTTCGCATAGCGTACCGCCTGTTTCGCAATGATAACAGGGTCAATCTGTCCCATTTCAAAAACTTTGACTCCAGCTTTTTCGCCGACTACCTGCAATTGCTGAATTGCTGCGGGGCGGTAAATATCACACGCTGCCAACATGGGGCGGTGTCCGTCATCTTTGAGCATTTTCGCCAGTTTTGCAGAGTGGGTTGTTTTACCTGAACCCTGCAAACCGCACATCATAATAATTGTAGGCGGTTTCGAGGCTTCATTCAGTCGGGCATTGTCATTGCCCATCAATGCAACCAGTTCATCATTGACAATCTTGATAACCTGCTGTGCTGGTGTCAAACTGGAAAGAACTTCTTCCCCGACTGCCTTTTCTGTGACCTTTGCCACGAAATCTTTGACAACTTTGTAACTGACATCTGCTTCCAGAAGTGCAAGACGTACTTCACGCATTGCCTCCTTGACGTCGTTTTCCGTCAGTCTGCCATGTGATTTCAATTTTTTAAAGACGTTATTCAGCTTTTCAGAAAGTCCCTCAAATGCCATAGTAACACCTCGTTTTCGTCAGTTTCATGCAGATTCAAGGGCATTTTCCGCCGTTTCTGCAATTCGTTCCACATCCGGACAGGCTGAACGTGCATTGTCTCGGATTTCGGTTAAACTTTCCCGAATGTGGTCAAAACGTTCCGCAAATCCAAGCTTCTCCTCTGTTTCGGTCAGAATTGCTTCGGAATGCCGGAGACTGTCATTGACTGCCTGTCGGGAGATTTGCAATATTTCCGCTATTTCGGAAAGGGAGTAATCCTCATTATAGTATAACTCCATGACATCCCTCTGACGGTCAGTCAGGAGATTTTTATAACAGTCATACATCCGGACAAAACGGAAGTCAAGCTTATTCTGCTGTCTTGCCATTTCTCCACCTCCGGACTTGTCAAGTAAAACTGCTTTCCAGACATTCACCAGTATATCATATTTTCAAGAGAAAGTCAAGGAACTTGACAAAGATTTTATTTTTTCGGCATTCTGCACAAAAAGTCCTCTCAATCTGAGAAGGCTTTTGATGTATCAAGTCCAATATAATCGCTTTATCAATCCATGCCACCGCACGAAATAAACCGTTGACGGCGGATATTCCGTTTTCAGGTAGAGACGATATTTCCCGCTTGGCAAGTAATAGACCAATATCGAGCTATGTCTTCTGGGGTTGTATCTTTCGAAATAGGGCACAAGGTAGCTGTAACCCACATCAACAGCACAGTATTCCAGATTCTTCGGGATACTCCTCCAATACAAATAGCGGAATATCAAGTAAAATATTCCCACCAGTGAAATTAGTATTGCCCCCCAACAAATGTATTGAATTACCATTTCTTCCTCATTTAGCAAAAAGCAAATCGAAAAAGCAACTGCAATACCATAGTAGGCAAGATTCAGTAAGTCGTCTTTGGTTTGTCTTTGCATACCAATCAAAATATGGGCTGTTTCGCTGTATCGGAAATTGCTATATTCAATGACAAGTGGTTTCCACTCCGGCGGTTGAGCATTGGCAATTTGTTCCCTGTCGCTTTTGGTCGGAAAATTTACCACAATGAAAGTTATCAGCATCGTAAGCAGAGGAATCGCTAACGTGATAATAAATGCTAATTCCTCATTCATGGGGATGATATCTGTTCCCATCGTTAAAACCAAGGCAATAAATGCTAAAACCGCCCCTATCAATGAAAGACAAAATATCATTGCACCACGTCCGCCAAACGGACAGGAAAATTTATATTTCCACATGATGTCACCTCCGATTTTTTGCCAATATTACTGATTTTTGATAATTTCCAGCCACGCATCAAATTTTTCACGACTTTTTTCATACCAATCATTTGTAATGTAATAATATTTATTGTTAAATAAAAAAGGTTCTTTCCAGTATCGAAAACGGTTATTTTTATCCTGTATTTTTTTCACATCGTCTGTCCAAAATGGATGATAAATTCCAAAAATTAGTTTGGAGTATTCTGCATCAGAAAGCAACTGAATTTGATTTTCTGAAAAAACATGTTGCTCCTTTTCAAGTTCTCGCATACATTGTTGAACATATTTTCCAATTTTTCCATTTGGAGGAACTTTGGCTTTTTCAGTTCTTTTTGGCATTTCTCTTTTTTGTGGTAAATATGTTTCGTCCAAATAAATATGAAATTCATTCAAACTTTCACCCAAAAACGACAAAATGTTTTTGAGTAATTTTGTAATATAATTTGATGACATTAAGGTATAAACATAGACATTTGTGCCTTGGATTTTTTCGCTTCTCTCTGCAATTGGTGTATAACTGAAGTATTCAAATTCTTTTCCTCTAAACTGTGGGTTTCCAATTAAAGCAAAAGGAAAATTTCTGTTGATTTTTGTAAGCTCATTACAAAAAGTTATCAAAGCTTCTTTCCAGCTGGTTACTTCATATCTTTTTCCACGAAATACAAAGGCAGTAATCTTCTTATAGGTAAAATCTTCTGAAAGATGGTGAATTATTTCCCTGTCAGGTGAAGGGGCTGTGGTTTTGGAAGTTTCTGGAAGATTTACATAATCAAGATAAGTATTGATATTTTCTTTGTACACACCCAAAATGTCCCTGTATCTTGTCAGTTTTTCATACTCCTTGTCGTCATCATTTTCAACAGCCTGTTTTCTGCGGGTTTTCAAAACCTCAAGAGCCCTGTCAAGCTCAGAAAGCAACATTTCCGACGCATAACAGATATTAGAGGCTATTTCTGGTTCATTTTCGTTCAGATAAGCATAAACTTCTTCTATTTTTCCCATGATATTCCTCCTTAATTAAAATAAACATTCTCACAGCGCAGGGACAAAATGTAAAGCAATTTCTGTACCTTTGTCGGGAACACTTTCGAGGGTAATTTTTCCGTCATGGAGCATCATGCCATGTTTCACGATAGAAAGCCCTAAACCAGTACCGCCGACTTCCTTTGAATGACTCTTGTTGACACGGTAGAAACGCTCGAAAATGCGTTCTTGGTCGGGGAACGGAATACCAATGCCATTATCCTTGATGCGGACAACTGCCATTTCTTCCTCTTTTTTCACTGTGACATGAACCCACCCATTCGGGCGGTTGTACTTAATTGCGTTATCGCAGACGTTGTAAATAATTTCCTCAACTGTCATGGGTAAGCCGATAATGGTAATATCTTCGCCCTCACAGGTCAATGTTACCTGTTGTTGTTCGGCATTGATGGCAAGACGTTTTCCGACTTCCTCGCAGACGGAAAGCAGGTTGATTCTGGTATGCTGTTCTTCAGGTTGCTGGTCAATGTCTTCCATTCGTGAAAGTTTCAGAATGTCATTGACAAGGGTCATGAGCCGTTGTGCTTCTTTGTAGATATTATCAGCGAAATGGGGAATATCCTTTTCCTGTGCGATTCCATCACGGATAATTTCTGCAAAGCCTGAAATGGATGTCAGGGGCGTTTTCAGTTCGTGGGAAACGTTTGCAGTAAATTCACGGCGGATTAAATCTTGGTTTTTGTGTTCTTCCTTGAGAGTTTCCATTTGACGGTGAATCTGCTGATTCTGAGAAATCAACCGACGGATAAAAGGCTTCATTTCTTCGTAAATATCACGGTCGTCAGGGTTTTCAACATCCAGCTGGTTAATGGGTTTCATAATTTTGTGTGAGAATCTGGATGCCAGCACAAAAGAGATTATCAATGCCAAAAGAATAATAATTACAATATGGTTCAGCATATGATATATCAGAACAAAGACAGTATCCGGTGTCATGGAGACACGAACAACATTTCCGTCACGCAGTCGAATGGCATAATTCGCCGTTTCACGCAACAGGGACTGTGAATATCTTGCACTGTCTCCCTCACCGTTCTGTAAGGCTTCCTGCACTTCCTCACGCTGTAAATGGTTTTCCATCTGTTCAGGTTTCAGCATACTGTCAAATAAAACTGTTCCATCAGAGGAAATCACCGTGGTTCTTGTACCGCTTCCGTCACGGGTAGCATGCAGGAAATCCCATCCGTTCAGGTTGATGACGGAAGCGACATATAAACACTTGTCTTTCAGTTCGCCGATGTTCCGCCTTGCTAAGTAGTTATTCATAGCAAACATAATGAGCGCAAAACTCATCAGAAATACTGTCATGCAAGCGGCGAAAATTCGTTTTGTCAGTTCGTTCCGCATGTTCATTCCTCCAGTTTATAGCCGATTCCCCGAATGGTGCGGATGTATGCACCGGCTTTTCCCAATTTCTGGCGAAGTGTACGGATATGTACATCAACCGTTCTGTTTTCACCATCAAAGGAATAACCCCATACTTGATTTAAAAACTGTTCCCTTGTGAGAACGAGTTCCCGATTCCGGAACAGGAGAATCAGCATTTCAAATTCTTTCAATGTCAGGGAAATATCGTTTCCGTCAACCTGTACAATGTGTTTTTCAGGGCTGACATATAAACATCCAATCTGATAGCCATCTGAATCGGTTTCTTTTCTGGTACGGCGAAGCAGTGCCTTAACTCTTGCAATGAGTTCCATCATGCCGAAAGGCTTTGTTAAATAATCGTCTGCACCCGAATCCAGTCCGACGACTTTATCATATTCACGGCTTTTAGCGGTAATCATCATGACGGGAATATCTGCCGTGGTGGGATTATGGCGGAGTTTCCTCAAAATGGAAAGTCCGTCTTCCTCTGGTAACATGATGTCAAGCAGAATCAGTTGCGGAAGTTCTTCTTCCATTCCGGCGAAAAATGTCGAGGGATATTCAAAGCCTTTCGCCATCATGCCGGAATTTGTCAGGGTATACACAACTAGTTCCCTGATACTGCTGTCATCTTCTACAAAATAAATCATCGGAGATACACCGCCTTTTTGGGTAGGTTGTCAGGGAATCCTGAAAAGTTTCTTTCCATTTTCACAACAAATGTCAACAATTTCTTGAGGGTCAGCGTTGCGGATTTCTGCAATCCGCTCCACAGTATAGGGAATCATCCGGCTGTCACAACGCTGTCTGCGGAAGGGAACAGGCGGAAGATAGGGACAGTCAGTCTCCAGTACCATGAATTCTGAGGGAATCCACTGCAATGTTTCTACTACCTTTCTGGCGGTCGGGTAGGTTGCAACCCCTCCAAAACCAAGGTACAGCCCCAGTTTTACAAATTCTTTCGCCATTTCTACCGAACCGCTCCAGCAATGCATGACACCTCTCGGACGGTATTCTTTCACGATTTCAAGCCCTTCTGCTATTGCATCACGGATATGGAGTATCACAGGCAAATCAAAACTTTTTGCAAGTTCCAGTTGAGCACGGAACATTTTTTTCTGTAAGTCTTTGTTATCATCTTTGCGATAATAGTCAAGCCCGATTTCTCCAATTGCCCGTACTTTCTCATGTGAAGTCATAGCGGTAATCTGCTGTAAATCTGATTCTTCACGTTCTTCATTGACATGGTTGGGGTGAATCCCCACTGCACACCATACAAATGGAAACTGTTCTGCCAAAGTCAGGGATTTTGCGGAATCTTCGGCGGTGCATCCTGCCAGCATGATACAAGTAACCCCTTCTTCCGGCATACTGGAAAGCAGTTCCATTCTGTCTTTGTTGAAAGCTTTGTCTGCATAGTGAGAATGGGTATCAAAAATATTGGTATATTTCATGATTCTCTCCTTTAGTTGCGGAAATATTCTGAAACGGAGCTGTAAAAATTATCACTCAGCAAAAATACATCCCCATCCTGTCCAACTGTTCCGGTGACAATACGGAAAGATGCAATAGTATTTCCGTAAGTAAACATATATTTGAGGGCGTTTTTTCTGTCTGCATAATCCATTGCAGAAATATCTGTATCCATGAGGTTGATTAAGCGTTTGAAATCGTAGTCCATGGAAGCAGTGATTCTCTCTGTATCAGTCTGGTTAATCATTTCGCTAATCATATCGGAAGTGACAGCATTTCTCTGAATTTCGCCCTGTCCTTCGGTATCGCCAAAGAGAGGGTATGTCATGAGCTTTTCCATTTGTGCTGCTCCGAGATACTGCGGTTCGGCACTGTCCTCAAAACCGTTTGTCTTGATGGGCACGCTGTAATAAACACCGCCGAAAATATTGCAGATTTTCTGGAAACCTTCTGACTTCAATACAACATAATGGTCAATCGAAATTCCCGATTCGTTTTCAATGGCTGTCTTGGCTGCCTGAATTCCGCTTTGTGTGAAAAATCCTGCCAGCGTGTCCTGTCTTCCGTCAACAACTGCCAGCATATTGGCAGGAAAAGCGAACAATGCCATTTTCTTATCCATGGGAATGAGTCTTGCAATCATGAATGTGTACTGAATGGGGTCATTTTTTTCATTCAGCACGAAAAGAATTGTGGAATTGTCTTCTTCCGTAGGTTTGGTGACATTTGTTTTCATCTGTACAATTTCCTGCTGATTGATTCCCAGATTCTGGAAGAGGTACATTGCAATGCCTCCAATGACCAGAATTCCCAGAAGAAACGACACCAAAAATGAAATCGCTACATGTCCCTGCTTCTTTTTCTTTGCCTTTGCCATAATAAAAATCCTCCTTGTAAAAGTTTTATATATCTACTTGCATTTTTGTAAAAGAAGTGCTATAATAGATATGTATGCTGTTTCTGCTAAAATCCACAGCGTTCTACAGCCCATTTTTCCGGTTTCGCCGGAAGTTCCGGAAGGTAGTCAGAATGTATCCAGCAATATGCCAGCCCAAGCCGTTTTGCATATTGCAGGGTGTACATCGAGCCGGAATGCACACTGCATCGACACACCGCAAGAACGGCGGAAGAACGTTCTACCATAAGACTGTTACGGCGCAGAAATGCTCCTTTCTGTTTCCATGAATCCGAAAGCAGGATGAGTTCATCTGCCTGTTCCTGCATCTGGTAAAGATGGGAAAGATTATAATGCATGACTTCAAAAAAGGTTTCATAATCGGTGCAAGGTTGTACACCAATTACATGGATTTCCGGATTGTTCCGGCGCAACTTGAAAAGATGCATTGCTGAAAGATAGTCAATTCCCTCCGCCATTCCAATGTAAAAATGTGTGAAGCCTGTCAGGATTGCATAGTCAAGATAATGACAGAGTACTTTCTCCAGTGCTTTCAGGTAGATGCCCTCAGGAAGTTTTTCGGGTCTGTGTCCTGTGATACAGAGTGAACGTTCCCACGGAATGTAATTTTGTGCTGACTGCAAGTCTGCCTGTTCCATCTGAATTCCCTCCGTTATGGTATTCTGTTACAGTCATATCTATTATAGCACAGAACAGCATAAACTACAAGTGAAAATTTTACTTTTTTCATAATTTTTACATTTCTGTTTCTGTTTCGATACCATTTCGAAACTTTTGGATAGTTGAAAAGGCTGTCCCAATGCTAACAAATAAGAAAGAAGGAGTCATATTATGCAGTATCGTGAACGTGTCTGGGCGGAAGTTTCTTTGGATGCTCTTTCACTGAATGTCGAAAATATCAAGAAAAAGATTGCACAGGCAGAGGAAGATATTGAGTATTGTGCAGTGGTCAAGGCGGATGCTTATGGACACGGTGAGGAATTTATATGCCGTCACTTGTATGAAATGGGTATCCGGTTTTATGCGGTTTCCAGCTTTGAAGAGGCTGTCCGTGTGCGGAAATGGTGTCCGGATGGGGAAATTTTGATTCTTGGCTATACTGCGCCGGAATGTGCGCCGATGCTTGCAGAATATCAGATTATTCAGACCATTGTTTCTGTAGAATATGCTAAAGAACTGGCGAAATTTGTGGAAGTGGGCTTTCCTGTCCGCTGTCATATTGCATTAGATACCGGCATGGGGCGGATTGGTTTGAGAACCGGACTGGAAACTGACCAGAAAGAACATTGTATTCAGGAATTAAAAGAGATTGCTCATCTGGACGGTCTGAACATTGAGGGACTTTTTACTCATTTTGCTGTTGCAGATGAAAAAGACTCTGATAATATTTCCTATACTATCAGACAGGAAACAGAATTTTTCGGCATGGCGGAATTATTCGAAGCCGAAATTGCACCTCTTAAACAAGTTCACTGCATGAACAGTGCAGCGATTCTTTACAGAAATCAATTGCCCAGCACTCTGGCAAGGGCTGGTATTATTATGTATGGACTCAAACCTAATGCCAATCTGGAAGTACCCATTCCCCTGACTCCGGTTTTGTCTCTGCGTTCTCGTATCAGCCATATCAAGACCGTTCCGGAGGGGACTTGTATCAGCTATGGGCGCACTTATACCACCCCTGCTGAAAAACGTATTGCAACAGTGACAATTGGCTATGCGGACGGATACAGCAGACAGCTTTCCAACCGTGGGGAAGTCATTGTCAAGGGGGTTCGCTGTCCCATTGTCGGGAGGGTCTGCATGGACCAGATGATGATTGATGTTTCCGCCGTCCCCGATGTGCAGACGGGTGATATTGTCACCTTGATAGGAACAGACGGCAACCAAACTATCACAGCAGATGATATTGCTCAGATTTGCGGGACAATCGGTTATGAAATTGTCTGCAATATTTCAAAACGTGTCCCCAGAATTTTCCTGAAAGACGGCAGGCAGATTCATGAAGATTCTTTGATATGACTAAAGCTGTTCATCCGGTCACTTTTGTAACAAAACGGGCACATATGGTACTAACATAGAAGAAATGGACAATCGACACTTGTCGAGTAAGTATGAATTATCATCATTATAATATGTATGATATTGACGATTGATGGAATTTGGAGGAAATCAATGAAAATTTACGCTTTGGGAATTGATGTCGGTTCAACTACGGTCAAAACAGTGGTTTGTGATGAGGACGGCAAAATTTTGCATTCCGCATATCAACGGCATTTTTCAAAGGTCAAAGAAACCGTGACAGAACAACTGCGAAGCATTCAGAATCAGTTTCCGGATGCACAATTTCGCTCTGCAATGACAGGTTCAGCAGGTCTGGGGCTTGCCAATGCTGCAAATATCAATTTTGTTCAGGAAGTTCATGCAGCGTTTCTTGCTGTCAAGACTTGTTATCCTGAGGCGGATACTGTCATTGAATTGGGCGGTGAGGATGCAAAAATTATTTTCCTGACCGGAGGAGTGGAACAAAGAATGAATGGCTCATGTGCTGGCGGTACGGGTGCATTCATTGACCAGATGGCAACGCTCCTAGGTATTACGGTGCAGGAATTGGATGAGGCTTCTTTGAGAGCCACCAGAACTTACCCTATCGCTTCCAGATGCGGAGTTTTTGCGAAGTCCGATATTCAGCCCCTCTTGAATCAGGGCGCAGCCCGTGAGGATGTCGCTTTCAGCATTTTCCGTGCTGTGGTAGACCAGACGGTTGCAGGACTGGCGCAGGGTCGTGAAATCAAAGGAAATGTATTATTTTTAGGAGGTCCTCTCTCTTTCCAGAAAGGATTAAGAAAGGCTTTTGTGGAAACACTCGGACTTTCTGAAGAACAGGCAATTTTTCCCGAACAAGCTCCCGTTTTCGTGGCTCTGGGAAGTGCGCTTTATGCCGAAAAAAGCAAGGATTCCCCGAAAACTGCCGGCGCATTGCTGGAAAAAGTCGTCAATGCTCATGCCGCTTCTGATGTCATTACTGGTGAGGCATTATTCCACTCTAAGGAGGAGTATGCAACATTCATTGAACGCCATAAACGCTGTGATTTGGAGTTTGCCGACTTGCACACCTACGAGGGTGACGCTTATCTTGGCATTGATTCCGGCTCAACTACTACAAAATTAGTTCTTATCACGGAGGATGGGAAATTATTGTACAGCCATTATGCATCAAATGAAGGTCAGCCCCTTGACAGAATCGCTTCCAAACTCAAACAGATTTACCACGATAAAAACCCGAAATTAAACATCCGTTCAAGTGCCGTCACTGGCTATGGTGAGGACTTAATCAAAGCCGGATTGTCTGTTGATTTCGGCATTGTGGAAACGGTTGCACATTTCAAGGCAGCATCCTTTTTCTGTCCGGATGTGGACTTTATCATTGATATTGGCGGTCAGGATATTAAGTGCTTCAAAATCAAGAACGGTGCAATCGACAGCATTATGTTAAATGAAGCCTGTTCCTCCGGATGCGGTTCATTTATTCAGACGTTTGCAATGGCTCTTGGTTATGATATTGCAGAATTTTCACAAATGGGCTTGTTTGCGAAACATCCGGTTGAATTGGGTTCACGCTGTACAGTATTTATGAATAGTTCCGTCAAGCAGGCACAGAAAGATGGCGCAACTGTGGAAGATATTTCCGCTGGTTTGTCGTCCTCCATCATCAAAAATGCGATTTACAAGGTTATCCGTGCAAGAAGCGTTGACGAACTCGGCAAAAATATTGTCGTTCAAGGGGGAACTTTCCTGAATGATGCCGTTTTAAGGTGTTTTGAAAGAGAAATCGGCAGAGATGTTATCCGTCCGGCAATTTCCGGCTTGATGGGGGCATTTGGTGCGGCTCTCTATGCCAAAGAGATGGCAGACGAACACGAAAGCACTTTGATTTCTCCAGAAGCCCTTGAGAATTTTTCTTATACTTCCAAGGATTTACGCTGTGGCGGATGTACGGCAAACTGTCAGTTGAATATTATCAAATTTTCTGACGGCGGTCGTTTCGTTTCGGGAAATCGCTGTGAAAAAGGCGCAGGTATCAAACGAAAAACAGAAGTTCCCGATTTGTACACCTATAAATATGACAGCCTTTTCCAGCTTGTCAAGCAACAGCCTGCCAACAAAAGGGCAGTTGTCGGGATTCCTATGGTTCTCAATTATTATGAGCTGCTCCCATTCTGGTATACGTTCTTTACAAAGTTAGGCTTCGGGGTTGAGATTTCCGGTGAAAGTGACAGAAAAGTCTATTACAAGGGACAGCATACTATTCCTTCTGATACGGTATGTTATCCGGCAAAAATCGCACATGGGCACATTGAGATTTTACTCGAAAAGAATGTGGATTTCATTTTCTGGCCTTGCATGACGTTCAATCTGCAAGAACCAGACACCGATAATCATTTCAATTGTCCAGTCGTGGCGTATTATCCGGAACTGATGAAAGCCAACCACAGCGGACTGAATGAAAATAATTTCTTGTATCCGTATCTGGATTTGAATAGTAAAAAACACGTTGTCAAGGTCATGAAAAAACTCCTTGCAAAATATAACGTTGGTGGTCAGATTGCTGGTGCATTGGATTCCGCCTATCAGGCTCTTGACAACTATCACAAGGATGTTGCCAAAAAGGCGGAAGAACTTATTGCTCAGGCGAGAGCAGAAGGGCGGAAAATTATTGTCATTGCCGGTCGTCCGTATCATCTTGACAAGGAAATCAACCACGGCATTCACAAGCTCATTACAAGTTTAGGAATGGCGGTTGTCACAGAGGACAGCGTGGCAATGCTCGGAAGTACCCCTGATTTGCATGTGCACAATCAGTGGACATATCACAGCCGTTTATACCGTGCGGCACAGTATGTCACCACTCAACCTGATATGCAGTTAGTACAGTTAGTATCTTTCGGATGTGGCATTGATGCCATCACCACTGACGAAGTTCGCAGAATTCTGGAAGATGGCGGAAAGCTGTATACTCAGCTCAAAATTGATGAAATCAATAACCTTGGTGCTGCAAAAATCCGTCTCCGCAGTCTGCTTGCGGCGATGAACTGATGAAAGGAGGAACTTTATGGCTGTTGAAATGAAAAACGGTTATCCCATTTTTACCCCTGAAATGAAAGAAACCCATACTATTTTAATTCCCATGATGTTGCCAATTCATTTTGAATTGTTAATTAGTGTTTTCGGGCAATATGGCTATCACTGCGAAATTATGAAAAACGAATCCAGAAATGTTGTGGATGAAGGGCTGAAAAATGTTCACAATGATACCTGTTATCCGGCTTTGCTTTGTATTGGTCAATTCATGGACGCACTTAAAAGCGGAAAATATGATATTAACAAAGTTGCCCTGATGCTCCCTCAGACAGGTGGTGGCTGTCGTGCATCCAATTATATTTATCTGCTCCGGAAGGCTTTGCAGGATACGTTCCCACAAGTTCCGGTTATTTCCCTGAACTTTGTCGGACTGGAAAAAGACCCCCGAAACGGATGGCATATGTCCATGCCGATGATTGTCAAGAGCATTTATTCCCTCATGTATGGTGATATGCTGATGTTGCTGTATAATCAATGCCGTTCGGCGGAACTCGTCAAGGGCAGTTCCAAAAAGGTTCTTGACAGATGGATTAAAAAATCTGTCAGCATTCTTGCAAGTAATTCCTACACCAATACCAAAAAATATTACAAGGAGATGCTTGCTGATTTTGCAAAAGTGGAGCGTTCCAGTGTTCCCAGAATCAAAGTCGGGATTGTCGGGGAAATTTATGTCAAGTTTTCGCCGTTGGGGAATAATCACCTCGAAGATTTCCTGATTTCAGAAGGCTGTGAACCTGTCGTGCCGTCTATGCTGGAATTTGTTCTGTACTACCTTTATACAAAGGTCAATGAGGCAAAACTCTATAGCAGACATTCCGCCATTACTCCGGTCTATGCTATGATGTATCAGATGTTCTTGGGCAAACAAAAAGAGGTTGTTAAAGTTATTGAAGAACACGGCGTTTTTAATCCTCCTCATGATTTCCTGCATTTGTTGCACTC
>AUXO015012035.1_pt1 | contig 16952 bp, 18 predicted proteins | sample 768731 | NCBI WGS metagenome assembly AUXO01 (sample SAMN02715735, study PRJNA202380) | gut metagenome | biome: sheep rumen | host: Ovis aries | place: New Zealand: Palmerston North
CAAAGTGCAGCCGGATGCCAAACCGCAGTTTACACATAAGGCTAAAGTGCCGGTGGAAAATCATGATGATGAAATTCAAGTCGATCCGGCTGATATCATGAATATCTTAGTGCAGGCCGATCGTCATATTCTTAATAATGCGAAAGAGAAGTGGCCGATCATTAAACGTTACATGGCTAATATGAATATGGCCAAAGCGGCCAGCCTGTTAAGTCATGGTCATCCCGTTGCCGGTTGTCCGGGAGGGCTTGTTATTGGTTTCAAATTTATGCCTGATGTCAATGCAGTCAATTATTATAAAAACTATAAACAGCTCGCTTCACTGCTAAAGGAAGTCTTTGGCGAAGAGTATTGCTTTGTGGCGATTCAGGATGATGAATGGCTGAAGATGCGTCAGCACTTCATTGAACTGAAGCGGGCTAATAAACTGCCACACCCGGGAGCACTCCATTTAAAACATATTGAAGAACATCATGAAGAACCAAAACTGCGTGATGCCCAGAAATATGCTTTAGATATGTTTGGCCCGGATCTTGTGGAATTTGTGGAGGATGATAAATAATGACCTATCCAAAATCATTTGAAGAACTGATGGAATGCTTTAAGATGTTGCCGGGAATCGGCAATAAGGGTGCCGAGCGAATGGCCTATCATATGTTAGATATGGACGCTTTGTCGGTGCAGCGTTTCGCCAATGCGATGATTGATTTCAAAAAGAATATTCATCATTGCAAGATCTGTGGTCATATTTGCGAAGGGGATACCTGTGAAATCTGTCAGGATCCGGAACGTGATCATTCAATGATCTGTGTGGTCGAATCGCCGAAGGATGTCTTTGCAATGGAAAAGCTGAAAGAGTATCATGGTCTCTATCATGTCTTGGGCGGAACTATTTCGATCATGGATGGCATCACCGCTGATGATTTGAATATTGATTCGCTCTTTAAACGCATCAATGAACAAACGAAAGAAGTCATCATTGCGACCAACCCAACGAGAGAAGGGGAGACAACGGCTCTTTACTTAGCCAAGCTTTTAGATCAGATGGGCGTCAATGTGTCTCGTATTGCTAACGGTCTGCCAGTAGGCAGCTCCTTAGACTATGCCGATGACCTAACTCTCTTAAGATCATTTGAAGGGCGTCAAAAAATCTGATCTTGATCAAAAATACAATCAAATCAAAATGTTTCACGTGAAACATTTGTAAAAAGAGAAAGTTCAAAAAAGCTTTCTCTTTTTTGCGCCTAAGACGCAAAAAGAAAATTGCTTTATATTGAACCGTATTTTCTATATAATACGTATGTGGAGGTATCATTCATGGCAGGTTTATTTATTACCTTAGAAGGCGGTGACGGCAGCGGTAAAACAACAGCTGCAATCCGCCTCACTAAACAATTAGAAAAAGAAGGGTACACAGTGACATACACCCGTGAACCGGGCGGTGTGAAAATTGCGGAAGAGATTCGCAGCGTTATTGTCGATGTCAATAATAAGGAGATGGATGCGAAAACGGAAGCTTTGCTTTATGCGGCGGCCCGTCGGCAGCATCTCGTTGAAAAAGTGCTGCCAACGTTAAAGCAGGGAGGCATCGTTCTCTGTGATCGCTTTATTGATAGCTCACTTGTTTATCAGGGTATCGGCAGAGGTTTAGGCATTGATGAAGTGTATCAGATGAATCTCTTTGCGACGGAAAACGTGCTGCCTAATCTGACAATCTTTTTTGATGTGAAACCAGAGGTGGCAATCAAACGTGTGATGAGTAACGAACGTGAAGTCAATCGCTTAGATTTAGAGTCCCTCGCTTTTCATCAAAGTGTTTATGAAGGCTATCTGCAAATTTGCGCGCTGTTTTCGCAGCGTATTCGTAAGATTGATGCATCACTCTCGCCTGATGAAGTGTATGATCAGGTGTATGCATTAGTGAAGGAACGCTTATGAAAAACAGAGAAATCTTAGAAAAGACGCAAAGCGTCTTTTATCGCATTATCAGTCGGTCCTTTGCGGCGCATAAGCCATCGCATGCTTATTTGTTAGTGGGGGATCAGACGGAGCGGGCAACGCTCTTTTTAGCCCAGAGTATGATCTGCCAGCAGGATGACTTAGCGTGCGAAGAATGTGAAGACTGTCGCCGCATTGCGGATGGCAATTTCCCTGATCTGATTACTTATGATGGTTTAGAGAAATCAATTAAAAAAGAGGATATTGAATATATCCAAAATGAGTTTAATAAATCATCGTTAGAAGGTAAGGGGAAGATTTACATTTTAAAAAATGTCGAGAAGTCATCGGACTCAGCGATGAACAGCTTACTGAAATTCTTAGAGGAACCGCTTGATGGTGTTTATGCAATTTTGACAACCAAGAACATCACTAAAGTACTGCCAACGATTCAGTCGCGCTGTCAGGTGATTCATCTTTTGCCGGAATCAAAAGAAAGCATTCGCATGAATCTGGCAAGTGAAGGAATCACGGATGAGGATGCCCGCATTCTCTCACAGCTGTTTGGCTCGGAAAAGGAATGTCTTGCTAATCAGGATAGTGAAGTTTATCGTGATGTCAAAGTCTATGCCCTGAACTTCATTGAAGACTTATATACGAATCCATCAAACCTGCTTATTAATTTAGAAATCTCTCTGATGAAGAAATACAAAGGAGAGAAGGAAACGATCAGAATGTTCTTAAACATGGTCGTTTTGGGATTAAGAGACTTGTTTCACGTGAAACATTCGATGTCGATCACTTTTGTGAATCATATTGATTTTTTGAAACGTTTCCAGGATGATCCCCATTTATTAGAAAAAATTGAGTTATTATTAGATACAATTTATACCATCGATACCAATGCCAATCTGGCATTACTATTAGAAAGTATGGTCTATAAACTGATGAAAGGAGTTTAATATGGAAAGATTAGCAGCCGTAAGATTTAATAATGTTGGCAAGTATTATTATTTCTCGACCACCCTTGATCTGCATAAAGGCGACCTTGTTGTTGTCGAAACGATCAGAGGACTGGAAATGGGCGAGCTGGTTTTTGATCTTAAAGAGATGGAAGAGTTCGAGCTAGAAACGGAACTCAAACCAATTAAAAGATTAGCCAATCGTGCCGATCGAGAAGTCTATGGCATCAACCAGATCAAAGCGGAAAAATCTTTTAAGATCTGTAAAGAGATCATTGCCGAATCAGGATTGGATATGCGCCTGATCAATTGTGAATATACCTTAGATGCTTCTAAAGTCATTTTCATGTATACCGCAGATGAACGTGTCGACTTTAGAGAGTTATTAAAGAAATTAGCGAGTGTCTTTAAATGTCGTATTGAATTGCGACAAGTGGGACCGCGAGATAAAGCAAAGATTATCGGTGGGTTAGGCGTATGTGGTCTGCCGCTTTGCTGCTCAAGTTTCTTAGGAGAGTTTGATGGGGTTTCCATCAACATGGCCAAGAATCAGCTGCTTGCGATAAATATTGATAAGATCTCAGGAGCGTGCGGACGACTGCTCTGCTGTTTGAAGTATGAAGATGCCGCTTATAGTGAACTGAAAAAGAAGTTCCCTAAGATTGGTACAAGAACGACCCTTAACGGTCATAATGTCAAAGTCATTGGTCTCAATGTCATCAGTGATCTGGTGAAGATTGATGAGGATGGTAATATCTCTTTCATTACTTTAGAGGAATACAATCATCCAGAATTACTGTTAGACGGTGAAACGAAGAAGGAAGTGCGCACGGAAGACAAGCCAAAAGAAGAAAGACCACCGCGTCGCAAACGCCCGGAAAAGGCTAAAGCAGAAGGCGAAAAGAATGAACGACCAAAACGTCGTCCAGCGAATAAGAAGGCCCACGCCAGCAACCGCAATAACCATGCGCGTAATACCAACAATACGAATACCAATAACCATAAGTCAAGAAATAACCGACGCAAAGGAAATCGCCATGAAGAACGAAGTCACTAATTATTTATTAGCTTATGAACACATGACGATTATCCAGCGAACGGATATGTTTACCTTTTCGCTCGATACGGTCTTACTTGCCCATTTTGCCCAGATTACGAAAGGGGTGGACTGCATTGTTGACTTCGGTACCAACAATGCGGCTATTCCGCTGATTCTCTCAACGCGGACAAAAAAGAAAATTATCGGTGTTGAGATTCAGGAAGAAGCGGTCGAATTGGCTAAAAGAAATATTGCGATTAATCATTTAGAAGATCAGGTGGAAATCGTTCATGATGATATTAAGCATTTTGCTTATGTTCATAAACCAGTCAAACTGATTGTCTGCAACCCGCCATTTTTTAAATTAGGGGAACGTTCAAATGTCAATGAGTCAAAGTATCTGACAATTGCTCGCCATGAGACAATGATTACCCTCGAAGAGATTATTAAATGTGCGTCGCATATGTTAGAAAACAGTGGTCGTCTAGCGATGGTATATCGTCCGGACCGTTTGATTGAAACGATGAACTTAATGCAAAAGTATGATATTGAACCGAAACGTTTACGTCTCGTCTATCCAAAGATGGGACGTAACTGCAATACGTTCCTGATTGAAGGTGTCAAGAAAGGAAGAACTGGACTCACCATTGAAGCACCGCTTTATACGCATAAAGAGGATAATCATTACACGGATGAAATCCAGAAATATTTTGGAGAGAAAAATGTATAGACAAAAGAGTTTTGAAAATGATCGGGCAACATTATATTTAGTGCCTACACCGATCGGTAACTTATCAGAAATGACATCGCGCGCTTTAGAGGTATTACATCAGGTACACTATATCGCAGCGGAAGATACCCGCAATACTGTCAAGCTCTGTAACCACTTTGAAATCAGTGCGAAGCTGATTTCTCATCACGAACATAACCTCAATGTGGCAATCCCAAAAATTCTCTCTTTATTAGAAGAAGGGGAAGATGTAGCCATTGTCAGTGATGCTGGTTATCCGGCGATCAGTGATCCGGGCTATGAGATTGTCAAAGAAGCCATTGCCAAGCATTACAATGTCGTACCTATCTCTGGCTGCAATGCGGCTTTGGATGCCTTAGTAGTATCAGGCATTGCCCCGCAGCCATTCCTGTTTTATGGCTTTTTAGCGCATGACAATAAAACCAAGAAAAAGGAATTAGAGAAGCTGAAACACCAGATGGTAACGATCATCTTCTATGAGGCACCTCATCGCATTACTAAGACTTTAAATCTGATGTTAGAGATCTTAGGGGATCGTCAAATGTCGTTATGCCGTGAATTAACGAAGCGTCATGAAGAAATCATTCGTGGCCGAATCAGTGAGATCTTAGAGATCGCTGGCGATTTAAAAGGCGAGATGGTTTTAGTTGTCGAAGGCGCTAAAGAAGAAACGGTTGAGGAAGTCTTTGAGACAACGATCAAAGAGCATGTTCAGCAGTTTGTCGATGAAGGTATGTCTGCCAAAGATGCCATTAAAGAAGTTGCTAAGATCAGAAAGATTAACAAGAATAAAGTGTATGAAGAGTATCATAAAGGGTGATACTCTTTTTTATGCAAAAAGTGGAATCCTAAGATTCCACTAATAGAGACGACGATAGTTGTATACATAGCTGAGCCAGCGTCCTGATAAACTAGAGACTTTAACGCATTGATTTGGATCCTGACCAACAGTGCCGCTGCCTTTCCCAGAGGCATGGACAAACTTGCCATTACCGAGATAAATACCGACATGACTAACGCCAGATCCATAAGTAAAGGTGATAATATCACCAGCGGATAAGGACGCAGCGGAGACGGGTAGACCAGCTTTAGAATAGCCGGCGGCCGTCATGCGGGGAACGCTGATGCCAGCTTTGTTATGAACCCAGTAGACAAAGCCGGAACAGTCAAAATAATCAGGTCCGGTTTTGGTCCACCAGTAACGGGCACCGAGCTTCGTTAAAGCAGTGGAGGCAATCTTCTTGCCGGTTTCACTGCCTTCGCCCACTCCGCCAGTGTAATCCACTGTTGAAGTCGTATCACTGCTGATCATTGCTTCTAAGGAAGCGTTGATGGAAGCCTGGGCAGCGGTGAGCTTGTCTTTGTTGTCTTTAGCTTTGGAAAGAGCAAGCTCCTGTTTGGCTTTGAGCTTAACAGCACGCGCCTGGAGTTTTTTCGCTTCTGCTTTTTTTAATGTTAAAGCAGCCTGCGTGCTTGTTAGCGAAGCGCGCTGTGTTTTGAGTTCTTTCTGATGTCCCTGAATTTCTTCTTCAAGATCTTCCTCATAGCTCGTGAGCTGGGTGAGGGAGGCGACTCTTGAAAAGATGTCAGGCAATGTCTTTGCGGTAAAGACATAAGTGATATAGGAATCAGAATTATAGACTGACTGCATCGCATAGAGACGTTTGCCAATCAAAGTGTTCTTATGATTGATTTGGGTCTGCAACTTGGTAATCGAAGATTCAATATAATGAATTTCATTTTCCAGTTTGACAATCTTATCTTCTAAGGTGTTGATTTTTTTCGCAATCGATTTTAAATCTGATTTAGTTTTCTTGAGATCACTTTCCTGACTGCTAATTGACTTGGCTAAGGTCGCATTTTTCTTTTTTAAGTAGTCATTAAATGACTGACATGTTTTTTTGTGTGCTAATGTTAAAGATGATGAGCAAAGTTTAATGTAATGATCTTCTTTTTTCGCAAAGTCTTCGCCATGGCTATCAACTAAGGAGCTGCTAAGCAAGGTGAAGACAAGAATGAGCATCATCCATTTTTTCATGATATCATTCCTTTCGACTATAAAATCTTATCGAAAGCAATTCTTGGCGCACCGCTTTGTAAGGTGATGTCCCCACAGTATTGGAAACCGTTTTTCTGAAGGAAACGCTGCATGGAAAGATTATCCTTATGAGTATCGATACGGATGCTAGAAAGTCCCTGCTGTAATGTTTGATGGCAGGCATAATCCATCATAGCTTTGGCGTAGCCATGACCTTTGAGCGTATTGTCCACGACAATGCGATGAACGACTGCATAAGGGGAAAAAGTGTGCCATGAACCATTGCGGATGTCCTGATAGCTTGATTCTTCCTGAATTGCATAATAGAAAGTACCAATAATCTGATCTTGATCGATTAAGACATAACTATGACCTAAGCTGATATCATTGCGGATGACATCTTCGTTAGGATAGCCGTCCTGCCACTGATCAATACCATTTTCTTTGAAATAAGCTTTGGCCTGATCGATCAGGCGAACAATACCCTTGATATCTTTCATTTCTGCTTTTCTGATATTCATAAGAGTTCTCCTTTCATGTACTATGATTTTATAGTAATTATATTATAATAGCTAAAGAGAGCTAAGAAAAGGAGTGTTGTAAAATGATTTATAAAGCCGTCAATATTACTGTATATATTGTCTCAGTGATGCTATCAATGTATGGATTATCATGTTTTCATTTTGATCGATTTATTCGTAAAGGTCATATGCGGGAGTTTTATGTTTTTTATTTAGTAGCCTCAGTGGGCTTAGCTTATTTGTTTGCATCATTCATTTTAAACTTCGGAACATGGTCATTTTATTAAAAAAATCTTAAATTTTCCTATTTAGGCTGGGAAGCATAAATATCGCTTGAATAATATAAATAAAAAGCTTACAATATTAAATGCTTAGAGGAGGAAAATAATATGAGTTTATCAAAAGAAATTGGCATCGATCTGGGCACTGCCAATATCCTGATCTATTTAAAGGGGACAGGGATCGTTGTCAACGAACCTAGTGTTGTCACCATTAATACCGAAACGAATAAACCAGTTGCTGTTGGTGAAGAAGCCCGTGAAATGTTAGGGAAAACCCCTGGTCGTCTGAAGGCGATTCGACCCTTGAAAGATGGTGTGATCGCTGACTTTCAGATCACTGAAATATTGATAACTCACTTTATTAATAAATTAAATTTAAAAGGTCTATTCTCACGACCAGTCATCCTGATTTGCTGCCCAAGCAATATTACGTCCATTGAAAAAAGTGCCATTCAGGATGTGGCATTACGCTGTGGGGCAAAGCGTGTTTACATTGAAGAAGAACCTAAAGTGGCAGCCATTGGCGCCGGCTTAGATATTTCTAAACCTTCCGGCAATATGGTTGTCGATATTGGTGGGGGAACCACTGATGTAGCGGTCTTATCATTAGGAGATATCGTGACTTCACAGTCATTAAAAATGGCTGGTAACCGGATGGATAGTGAAATCGTCAAATACGTGAAAGATAAATATAAACTCCTCATTGGGGATTCAACAGCTGAACATGTAAAGATGCAGATTGGCTGTGCATTTGATGGTGATCCTGATAATAAGGTTGACTGTCGTGGTCGTGATATCGTGACCGGTTTGCCTAAGACAATTCAGATTTCTGAAGCGGAAGTGGAAGAAGCTTTACATGAAGTTTGTGCGGCGATTCTTGCCAGCGCTAAACAGGTGCTGGAACAGACACCACCAGAATTATCAGCGGATATCGTTAACAAAGGGGTCTTCTTAACTGGCGGCGGTGCTCTGCTTCATAACTTAGATAAGTTCATGGAACAAGGTTTAAAAGTTCCTGTCTTTGTTGCTGATCATCCACTTAACTGCGTCGCTGAAGGCTGCGGTGTAATGTTAGAAAATACCGAATACTTACAGTAAGATCATTCTTACTGTTTTTTTTCGCAATGAGGAAGACGAAGCTTTTAAAGGATTATTTGTGTTAAGGTAGAGGGAGGAGGAAGATTATGAGTATTCTATTTTTTGATATTGATGGCACCATCTTTGATGGCGATCCCCAGGGTATTAGACCCAATGTCATCAAAGCTATTCATGAAACCCAACAAAAGGGACATATTTGTATGATCTGCAGCGGCCGTCCTTATAGCTTTATTGCAGATAATGTCAAAGCCATTGGCTTTGATGGTTATGTTTTGGCTAATGGGGCTCAGGTTCTTTATCATGATCATAATATTGTCACGCATACTTTTGATCAAAAGAAAGTCAAAGCGTTTGCAGCAGACTTTGATGCGCATGATTATGAATATATTATTGCCACATCCAAGCGGGCGTATTTGAAAAAATCATATGTCTGGATGGAAGAATTCTACAAGACTTGTAATATTGAAACGGAAAAGTTTATTCGTGATTTTCAGGAAGAAGATTATCTCAATGATGTGGTGAAAATGGAATTACGATTTAAAAGCCAGAAAGCGATCCCGCATATCACTAAACTTACTGAAGGCTATGATTTTCTCTATGAAGATGGCGGCATGGGCTTAGGGGAAATCAGCTGCCAAGGCGTTGATAAGGGAAAAGGTATTTTAGAAACGTTAAAAGCGTTAAATATTCCTTTAAGTGAGTCTTACTGTTTTGGTGATGGGGCCAATGATCTGGAAATGTTTAAAACGGTTGCTCATCCGATTGCGATGGGCAATGCCATTCCAGCGATCAAAGACTTAGCAGAACAGATTTGTGATACGGTCACTAATGATGGGGTTGCCAGTAAATTAAGAGAGTTATTTTAAAAGGTCAGGACGCTTAATCCTGACCTTTCGATTCTTCTTGAATATAGTCTAAACATTCATTTAACCAGTTCACATAGAAAGCTTCTCGCTCTATAGAGCCTTTGAGAAGGAGATAATAACCTCGCTCTTCATGAGAGGGATGACCTGATTTATATTTTTGCCGAAGAATAACCTGCAAGAACTTCTGCTTTGCTTCATGCTGGATCTTCTGGCTCTGCAAAAGCTCACAAATTCTTTCATCATCCATGCGATGACTAAAGTACATTCGCAGTGAGAAGATATCTTTGGCAGTATTATCCAAGGCTTGATCCTTGACGAGCCACTGATCTAGTTCTGCACTGCCTTTATGGGTAATGTTATAGCCATCCGGATTTTTGGTGATCAGTCCTTCTTTGGTTAAACGATTGATTTCAGGAATGACCTGAATATGCTTTGTAGACCAGAAACAGCCAATATCCTGTGAGATGGTTTGACCAATTTCTTCTTCATTCATAGGTTTAAGACTTAGAATGCCTAAAACGGCAAATTTTAGTGTACGCATTTCTATCACCTTCTAAGCCTTATTCTAACACACTTTTTACTGTTCTTTTAAGATTTTGAAATGATAACCTGGATGAATATAGTCTAATAAGCCAAGCTCTTCTTCTTTGATATGACCAACACAGTTACGTTCGCCATCATTGGGAATATCACGTAAAGCTATTTCCAGTTCACCGCGGTAGTGGGCTAGGTTATCATTGACAATAAGGACATCGCCTTTCGAGAAATGATCTTTCTCATAAGGCACATAAGGAATGGACTGATCCTTATAGAGCAGGCGAACCATCGAACTTCTTAAGAAGTAGCTAGAAGCATCAAAGCGGGTCCAGTGAGGGGTATAATCATAGACAATTGCTTTTTCAATATCAGTGATCGTCTTTTCTTCATCCATCTTTAACGTGACTTGATCGCGTGCAATGGAAGCTAAAGCTTTTAATTCTTCCTCACTGGCAAAGGCATTGCCAATAATGACATCGTCCACCAAACCAGTCGCAAAATAATAGCGCCCCTGTAAATCAATGGGCAGGCTGCGCATATCTTCACAGGTTGGCAGACCGCAGAAGACATTCCAAGGGCCATGGGTCTCTTTCTCCTGACTAGAGACAAAGGCAGCCGTATGTAAGTTTAATGACTTCCAGAAGGCATTCATCTGATTAAAGAACTGCCAGTCTAAACCGGAATAACGTTCCGGAAAGAAGTTATGACAGACAGTCATCTGATTGACATTGGCACCGCCTTTAATAAGGACATCGACACCAGGATTCATGGAGGCATTGAATTCAATCATAATATGCTCTGGGTTATGAGTGATAGTGACATCACCATTAAAACCAAAAGATTCATCCAGGCGAATGATATCGACGCCCATTTCTTTAAATGGCGAGAGATCATCATAATTAGCTCCTAAATGTTTAAAGACGCGCTGGTTGGTATCAACCGCAACTTTGAAGCCGAGTTCATGAGCTTTGTCCATGAATGCTTTAAAGTCTTTCATAATCTTTTCTTTGGATTCATCAACGGATAACAGGCAGGTAAAGATACGGGTATAGCCGTAGTGAGCAGCTAATGCCATATAGTGGTAAGTTTCTTCTAATTTTTCTTTCTCTGGGTAGACAGAAATTCCTAATTCATGCATAAATAGACTCCTTTCGTTTTTTAAAATTATAACATGAGGCTTTATTCTGGTTAGGTTATTTTCATATTATGTGTTATTTTCGCATTAATTACGTTATAATGACTCCATAAAGGAGAGAATGCCATGAATTTCACTTTCATTCTTTCTTTTGGTGTTGCTTTTTTAATCTCATTGATTCTTGTCCCCATCGTCGGGAAAGCGACCAAACAGCTAGGCATTATCGCTCATACAAATAAAAGAACGATTCACCATGGAATTATTCCAAGAACTGGTGGTTATGCTATTTATGTATCTTTTATTTTAACGGCAGCGTTTTTCCTGAAGACCGATAATCAGATTAACTCCATGCTTATTGGGGGACTGATTATCTTTCTGACTGGTTTTTATGATGATATTCATGATTTACCGCCCAAGCTTAAACTGCTAGGACAGATTGCGGCTGCCTGTGTCGTCATCTTTTATGGCGGCATCTCGCTAAAGGATTTTACGATTCCGTATATTCCTACAAACCTGTCTTACGCCATTGCCATTGTCATTACAATCTTATGGATTGTTGGTATTACCAATGCCATCAATCTGATTGATGGCTTAGATGGTTTATGTGCTGGTATATCGATCATTGTCTTATTAACGATTACGATGTCATCAATCCGTTCAGGACGCTTTGATATTGCCTCATTATCAATGATTTTAGCAGGCGCCATTGGCGGCTTTCTGGTTTATAACTTTCACCCCGCTAAGATCTTTATGGGGGATTGCGGTGCTTTATTTATCGGTTATATGATTTCTGTTATATCCTTACTCGGGTATGGCTATAAGACCTCAACGTTCTTTACATTGTCAGCGCCCATTGTCGTTTTAACGGTGCCTATGGCGGATACGATTATTGCCATTGTCCGTCGTAAGGTGAATCATAAACACTTTGATGAAGCCGATCGTGGTCATTTACATCATCAGCTGATGATTCGTTTAAACCTTGGTCAGACAAAGAGTGTCCTGATTCTTTATGGGGTTACTATTTTATTCTCACTGATCTCATATATGTCTCAGCGTCATCCGTTAAGAGCCTTAGGTCTTTTCCTGTTATTCCTGTTTATCTTTGAGTTATTCATTGAAATAACGGATATGATTTCAAGAAAATATAAACCGGTATTAACGATTATCAATATCTTTGTGAAGAGTGATAAACTGCCAAAGATCAAGGAGTCAGAGCCATATCGACGTTTTATAAAAAAACATACCAAAAGAATTCTTGCAATCCTTTGCTTATGCTTAGTAGTTGGCGGGGGAACAAGCTATTACTATTATCAGAAACAGGTCAAAGAGGCGCCTAAACATCCTGAGATTATTTATAAACTGAATTCTGATCCAACCAAACTGGAAAAGACAATTTATAAAGACATTACCAAAAATCAAAATAATGTCACCTTAGAGTTAGGCAAGTATATTGCGGCTTACTTCGCGGCGGATTACTACACTTTATCCAATAAGGATAAGAATGTCATTGGCGGAACTGATTTCTTCTATAAATCCCGTCTCACAGCATTTAAAAACTATGCGAAACAAGAGTATTATAAAAATGCGAATACTTTAATCGCTAATCAGCAGAATGATATTGAAGTGACTTCCTATACGATTGATCAGGCTGACCGTTCAGACTTTGAATTAAGCGGTCTGGAAGATTATAAGTATTATGATGTTACCTTAACCTTAAAGTTTAATCGTCATAATCCGATTATTAACGGTAATGGGATTACGGTCATGATTACCTTAATTAATAAAGATAACCGCATCAGTGTCGTAGCCACCGATACAATGCAGGTGATTGAGTAGGAAGTGTTCTTCCTGCTTTTTTGTATCTTAACATCCCTTTACATTCATTTCACATTTTTGGTGGTATAATATGAGTAGAAGCCCCCTAATAGCGAAATAAGTTGTAATTACCAGGTCATTATGATATTATACTAACGCTTGTGTATAAAATATTCTAAAAAAGGAGGCTTGTCAGATGTTAAAAATTTTATTAATAATCGTATCAGTAGCCCTCATTATTGTTTGCTTATTACAGACAGGTAAGACGGAAGATATCGTAAGTGCCTTAACTGGTCAGAGCTCTAACCTCTTTGCTCAGCAAAAGGAACGTGGCATTGATTTAGTGCTCACGAGAATTACAATCGGCTTAGGCATCGCATTCTTCGTACTTGCAATACTGATTAGAATGGGTAGTTAATAGGGCACACAGTGCTCTATTTTTTTTGGAAAGGAAGTGAGAAGTATGCAGGAAGAAGTATTAAAACTATTAGCTGATCGGAAGTATCAGGCCCGCTCCATCAACGAAATCGCCCATGCTTTACATCAGGATGAAAACACCGATGATTTTGTGAACTTCGTCAAACTGATGAATGCCATGGAAGATGAGAGTCTGATCATCAGAGATCGCAATAACCGATATTATTTATTAGATCAGCTGAACTTCTTTAAAGGCGTATTAAGTGTCAACCGTAAAGGTTTCGGTTTTGTGAAAATTGATGAGAAACGTGAATTCTATATCAATGAAAAGAATATTAAAGATGCTTTTAATGGTGATACAGTTTTAATTCAGAAACTGAATAAACAAAAAGGTGATAAAGAAGAAGCCTTAATCGTCAGAGTCTTAGAAAGAGGCTCTAATAAATATGTCGGAGAAGTGAAATCCGGCCGTAAAGACTTATATGTCGAAACCGATGATCCACGATTCCATAAGAAGATCTTCGTGGATGCCGCCCATGCCCATGGGGCGATGCCAGGACATAAAGTCGTTGTGGAAATCAAAACATACAAGCCTCAGTTAAAAGGGGATATCATTGAAATCTTAGGCCATAAAAATGATCCTGGAGTCGATATTCTCTCAATTATTAAAGCCCATGACATTACCATTGATTTCCCTGATGAAGTCTATGAATATATCGAAAAGAATATTCCTGATGAAATCGATCCAAATGATTTAAAGAATCGAGTGGATTTAAGAGATACCTTTATTGTGACGATCGATGGTGATGATGCCAAAGACTTAGATGATGCCATCTCATTAAGAAAGTTAGATAATGGGCATTATGAATTAGGTGTTCATATCGCTGATGTCTCTTATTATGTCAGAGAAAATACCCCGTTAGATAAAGAAGCAGTCAAAAGAGGGACTTCGATCTATTTAGTCGATCGCGTCATTCCAATGCTGCCACATAAATTATCCAATGGGATCTGTTCCTTAAATGAAGGCGTGGATCGTTATACTATTTCATGTATTATGGAATTAGATGAAAAGGGAAAAGTAGTGGATCATAAGATCTTACCAACCGTTATTCATTCTAATCACCGCATGACATACAATAATGTCAATCGTATTATTAATGGTGAAGACTTACCAGAATATCGTGATGCTAAAGACTTATTCTTCTTAATGAAAGAAGTTGCCGGCATCTTACATGAAAAACGTAAGAAACGCGGGTCTATTGACTTTGATACCAATGAAGCCAAGATCTTAGTTGATGAAAATGGTCATGTTGAAGACATCACTTTAAGACAGCGCGGGGAATCAGAACACTTCATTGAAGAATTCATGCTTTGTGCGAACGAAACCGTTGCCGAACATTTTAAATGGATGGACTTACCGTTTATTTACCGTGTTCATGAATATCCAAAGGAAAAGAAATTAAGACAGTTTATTTCTATTGCCAGACCATTAGGTTATACCATTCATGGCTCCTTAGATCATGTTACACCACATGAATTAGCACGCGTCGTCGATGAATCGATTGGTCGTCCAGAACATACTGTCATCGCAACATTATTGTTAAGATGTATGCAGAAAGCACGTTATGATGCTCAGTGTTTAGGACACTTTGGTTTAGCGGATGAATTCTATACCCACTTTACCTCACCAATTCGTCGTTACCCGGATTTATTAGTCCATCGTTTGATTAGAACCTTCCTTTTTGATAAAAAAATGGATCGCATCAAACACTTTGATGAATTAATTCCATACTTAGCGGAGCAGTCATCAATGCGTGAACGTGTAGCGGTCGATACGGAATATGATGTTGATGATATGAAGAAAGCAGAATACATGGAAGAACATATTGGTGAAACCTTTGAAGGGGTGATCTCTTCAGTTACCAGCTTTGGCTTCTTTGTAGAACTGCCTAATACCATTGAAGGACTTGTTCATATGAACAACATGACCGATGATTACTATAACTTCATTGAAGATCAGATGATGTTAGTTGGTGAAAGAACCGCTAAACAGTATCGTTTAGGTGATAAGGTTAAAGTTACGGTTTTAGATGTTGATAAGATGGAAAAACGTGTTGATTTCAGTGTCATTTCTACAACGAAAATCAAACGTAAAAAATTAACCCCACAAGAAGATCATAGAAGCCATTTCCATAAGAAAAAAAGATATGGAAATGAGAAAAAATATGGTCATAACAGTAGAGAAAGAAAAAATAAGAAGTATAATAAGAAGAGAAGGAGATAAGCGTTATGAACATTGTAGCTCAAAATAAGAAAGCCAGACATGATTACTTTATTTTAGAAACCTATGAAGCTGGCATTGAACTCAAAGGAACAGAAATTAAATCTATTCGCCGCGGTTCATGTAACTTAAAGGATTCTTTTATAAGAATCAAAGATGGTGAAGCTTATATTGAGAACATGTACGTTGCTCCTTACAAAGAGGGAAACATCTTTAATGTGGATCCTCGCAGAATAAGAAAGCTCCTCCTGCATAAAAAAGAAATTCGTAAATTACAAAAAGAAATTATGCAGGAGGGTTTGACAATTGTCCCTCTTAAGGTATACTTTAATACGTCGAAAGCGAAATTAGAAATTGCCCTCGCCAAAGGTAAAAAGAATTATGACAAACGCCAGTCTTTAAAAGAAAAAGACATGAAGCGAGATATCGATAAAGCATTGAAAAATGCTTATTAACGGGGATGTCTTGGATTCGACAGGGGTCAGTTTGAATTAAGTCGCAGTCGTAGGAGTACGTTAAACTCACCAACAAATATCTGGAAACAGAACAAATTACGCTTTCGCTTAGTAGTCGACATAGACTCGCGAATGCAGGCCTTTGAGATCTCATACTCGAAGATCCCTGTACTATAACCTAGTGAGATAAGGTGCGTGCGTTGTCTCGCGTACGTACTCGAAAATCTTGAGAATCGGTAAGTGAAAGACTGCCTGTGGATCGTAGCTTACTTAAATCTATTCGACAGGATAAACTGTAGAAGCTTAATATGGGACGGCTTTTGGACAGGGGTTCGATTCCCCTCATCTCCACCATATGACTATTTCATCTCGGATTTTCCGAGATTTTTTTGTTTTTCATAAATGGTTATTCTATTTCTTTCTATCAATAACAAATTTGTTGTATTCTTGGCGAGAATGACATACTGTGTGATGCAATTTGACACAAAAATATTGCGTCATCGATGGAAAAAAAGGAAGTGTAAATTTTTTACTAAAACAAATACACTCTACATGGAAGCAATAAGATCTCAAATAAGAAGAGAGGAGCTGAAAGTATGAGTGTAAAGAAAATTGCAACCGGTAAATGGGAAGTCAGAGAATCCGTATATGTTGAAGGCGAAGGAAGACACATGAAAAGACGTTTTAAGACGAGAAAAGATGCAGTGCTTTTTAGGAAAAATTTATTTCAGAGAAACAAAGCGGCTCGCTTAAAGTAATGAAAATTATATGACGGTATGAGAATTATATGAATGTTATAATACGTTTGATCGCCAACG
>AUXO010139107.1_pt1 | contig 16950 bp, 17 predicted proteins | sample 768731 | NCBI WGS metagenome assembly AUXO01 (sample SAMN02715735, study PRJNA202380) | gut metagenome | biome: sheep rumen | host: Ovis aries | place: New Zealand: Palmerston North
GGCAAGGAGGTTATTGTACTTCCTCGTACAGAGGGCATTTCGTCGTCTTGGTTGAAAGATCAAATAAAAAACATGTAAATTATCAACAAATGATAATAATTACAAATTTGAATCATGATAAAAATAGAATAATAAAATGAAATTTACAGTAATTGGTAGCGGAAATGCAGGTTTAATACATGCTGCAAAATTATTTGAAAGAGGCATTGAGGTTGGTGTGCTGAAGACATCTGTGTATGGTGATATGGAGTTTTTCAATCGTATATCCAAGAACAGTGCATACGATGTTGTGGACTTGACTAATGGAGGCCATAAATTCACAGCTAAAATGGCTTTTATTACTCGAGATGTAAAGAGAGCCGTGGAATTTGCTGATATCTTGATGATAATGACCACTACAACTCAACATGAGGATGTTGCAAAACTGATCGCACCTTATGTTCGTGACGGTCAAATCATTGTGTTGGTTCCTGGTTATATGGGAAGCCTACTATTTAAGAAATACATACATAAGGACATCATTTATACGGAATGTGAAACGACGGCTTACAATGGTCGAATTGTTAATGGTGAATTTGTCAGAATCACCTTTTACAACCCAAGAAACGCCATTTCAGTGCTTCCTGTAGCAAAAGCAGACTATGTGCTGGGAATTCTTTCTAAATGCTTTGATAATACAAAATATCTCCGTCGTCACATATTAGAGTCAGCCCTACATAATCCGAACATGATTGTCCATCCAATTGGCATCCTTTTTTCCGCATCACGCATAGAGCATAGTGGAGGCGAATTTTGGATGTATCGTGAGGCTTTTACTCCTTCTGTGGTGAATGTGATTAAAGCTTTTGATGTAAGAAAGAATGAGATTTTGAAAGCATTTGGGTGCGAACCATTGGACTATTTTGAAGCTGCAAAATGGCGTAACGAAGAAGACTTAAGTATTCCTGCAATGGATGTGTTCCGTTCGTTTGCAGATTCTTCAAATAAGGGTCCATCTTTTATTGACCATCGCTATTTGAACGAAGATGTGCCTATGGGACTTGGACTGTATATATCCATAGGTAAAGTCTTGGGACATGACACCTCCATCCAGGAGTCGATTATGACACTCGCTTCAGCACTACTGAACAAGGATTTAAGGTCCAAATCAAGAACGATACAGTATCTGCTTGGAAAAGAAGACGTTACTGTAGAAGATATACAAAAGGCTATAACAGAATAGAGAATCAACAGTTAAAGTAAAGGGTTGAAGATGGCACAAAAAAGCCTAAGACAGAAGGCTGCTTCTGGAATGATGTGGACGGCATTGCAGAAGTATTCGACGATGATTATTCAGTTCATCTCGGGTATTATTCTTGCCCGTCTTTTAACCCCATTCGATTATGGATGTATAGGCATGCTGTCCATTTTCATGATATTGGCGGAAAATTTCATTGATAGCGGTTTTGGTTCTGCGCTAATACAGAAGAAACAGCCTACACAAATTGATTATTCAACCATCTTTTGGTGGAACATTGGAGCTGCAGTGGTTTTGTATGCGATTCTTTTTGTTTCTTCACCAGTCATAGCTGGCTTCTATAATATTCCTTTGCTCTGCCCTGTATTACGAGTGCAGGCATTGGTACTGTTCATCTATGCTTTAAATGTCATACAAAGAAATCAGCTAAAGAAAAAACTAAATTTTAAGTTACTATCCATCGTCACTATTACTACTTCAATAACAGCTTTATGTGTGACTATTTTCATGGCTTATAAGGGTTATGGCGTTTGGGCTTTAGTTACACAACATCTTATCGCTGCAATAATTCCCTCCCTGGTGTTTTGGTTCTATGTAAAGTGGAGACCTATTCTAACATTTTCTTGGAAATCATTTAAGGAATTGTTTAGTTTTGGTTTTTTCATGTTTCTAACACACTTGATTAACAATTTTTCGACTCAAGTTCAGGGATTATTTATAGGTAAAATTTATAGTCCTTCGACATTAGGTTATTATTCAAAGGCAATGGGAACAGAAAATCTTGCCTCAACAACGATTTCTTCTGTTATGACTCAGGTTACATATCCTTTGTATGCCCAAGCCCAAGACAACAAAGAGTTACTAATTAGCATGATTAAAAGATTGTCAATGACTATTGCTTACCTGTCTTTCCCTCTTTTGCTATCATTGGTATTGATAGCAAAGCCACTATTTATCATCTTATATTCAGACAGATGGATTAATAGTGTTCCATTTTTTCAAGTGTTATGTATCGCCGGTTTAGGTGGCTGTCTGACAGCAATTAACACACAACCCATAGCTGCCATTGGCAAAAGTAAATTGATGTTTTCCTGGACATTGGTTAAGCGCATAGTTGGGCTATCTTTTATAATTGGTGGTCTTTTTCTGTTTGGTATGAAAGGTATTTTGGTGGGAGTGGTTATTAATCATTGGTTCTCTTATTTTGTCAATATAGCTTTAGTGTCAAAATACATTGGATACAAATGGAAAAAACAGCTCTTAGACTTATTGCCAGTTGCTATAGTATCCACAGTTGCTGCAATTGTCTGTTACGTTATTGGTAACATATTTGATTTAAACATCTATGCTGATGGAATACTGAAATTTTTCTTGTTCTTATCCATTTATTTAGGTTGGTCATTTGTTTTCAAACCAGAGGCTTACACTTATACATTAGGCGTTATACCCAAAAAGTTTAGGTTTTGGGAAAAGTAAATATCACTATAAAACATTTAGAACCTTTACAAGATATATTGAATGATAAGAATTACTTGCCCAAACAATAATATTCCTGAACGTACTTATTCTATCGATGTGCTATTCAAGGAATTACTTGGACTGAAAAGAGAACAATATGATATTCTGTTTGATAATCATATAGACTGTTATCTAATAAAGTATAACGATAAGACTATTGTTATAGAAGATCATTTCTTTATCAGGTATCCAGAACCTCTATCCTATTTATCTTCTGAGAATTTACCTAAAGAATTGAAGTTTTTTCATGGTCTAGGATTAGAGATTCCTATTTTGTATGGTGTTGACAAATTCATTTGTGATGGGAATAAAACTATTGTTGGAATAGATGTTTTTGCTTCTACATTCTTCATGCTGACTCGGTGGGAAGAGTCTTTATTGGGTAGAGAAGAGAATGGGGATTGTGATGAAAATGAACTCTTTTGTGTCAAAAATGAAATTTTCACCCGCCCTATTGTTCATGAATACGAAAAGCTATTAAGATTGCTTTTGTCAGAATCGTTTCTTTCTGTAAAAAGGAATTTCAAAACTATTTTGACGCATGATGTTGATGCTATCAACACTCCTTCATGGAACCAAATCATCGAATGTATTTGTAGTAGGAAGCATATTAACACTTTGACATATAACCGTACTTTATCTTGGAAGGATGTCTTAAAATATAAGAATAAGTTTCCTAATGCTTATAGTCAAACAAAGAAGTATGTTGATTTAGCAAAAAAATATATTATTTCAGAATGGTTTTATATTAAAGTGTGCTCAAAAGGTGAACGAGGTTATACTTATGATTATAGACACCAGCAAACAAGGGAATATGTCAAGAGATTGTCTGAAGAGACTGGATGCAATATTGTGTTAGGATTCCACCCATCTCAATTGACTTTTAACAATACAGAACAATGGAAGGAAGAAATAAAAAGAATAAGCTTTCTTTTAAATCATCATCCAAGCATTGGTCGAAACCATCATTTATTGTATAATAATGAAACTTTACATAATTGGTTGACTATAAACGAACAATCATTAGACAATGTCATATCGATTAGTAATTGTGTGTTTCATAAACACATTGGATTTCGTAGTGGAATATCCATTCCTTACTATGTTTTTGATATTGTTAAAAGAGAGCAACTTGACCTTCAAGAGTATCCTTGCGTAATTATGGATACAGCTCTCATTCAATCAGATTATATTCATGGTTATGATGCCTGGGACGACATAACTAAAGTTATAGATGAAGTCAAAAATAATAACGGAGTACTGATTCTTACTTGGCATATTTTAATAAGGAAAGTGTCACTTTTTAATGAGTATTTCCAATTGTGTGAGGATACTATTAAGTACGCAACAAAAAATTCTTAAATTTATATACAAGCATAGATGAAAATAATAAAGAAGAAATTTTATTACTACTTAGATAAGATTGCTTACAAATATGATTTGAGAAGACGTGAAGAAAAATGTAACGAGCGAGGCGCTCGTTATACTCAAGCAACTTTATCGAAGGATGAAATAGAGGCTATAAAAAAAGTCTGGGGAAGGTATGGTGGTAAATATCATGCTTTTAGCTTTTACAAAAAATTCTGCGGTGTATTTAATCCACATTTTGTTCCCGATGATTATTATGATTTTGCAGAACATGTGTTGAATTTGAGATGGTCAGCTTACTTTTTGCAGCACAAATGTAATTTAAAATACATAATTCCAGTACAAAACCGAGCAAAGGTGATTCTTCAAAAGATAGATGGACATATTGTATATGAGGACAATACAGAAATTAGCAAACAAGAGGCCATAACTTGCCTAAAAAATCATCCTGTTTTCATGGCGAAAATTGCTCGAGGGACAGGAGGTGGAAAAGGCGTGCAAAAGGTTTTATTGAATGAATTAAAAGATGTAAATAGCAGCTTAGAAAAATTGTTGTCTCCTATAGATGTTGAATTTGAGGAAGTGATAAAACAAAGTGATTTCTTGTCTCAATTCAATCCAGATTCTGTTAATACGTTACGTTTTGTCACTTTAAACATTAACGGGAATTGCACTTTATTAAGTACATTTCTTCGTATGGGTTCAAGGGGGGCATTTGTCGATAATTTGAGCGGTGGTCATGGAGTGTTGGTCGGTATTACTAAAGATGGAGTTTTGAATGACTTTGGGATTGATAAGAATTTTGAAAAAAAATATGAATCACCTACAGGTGTTCCGTTTGCAGGAATTGTAGTGCCTGATTTTTCTTCTATAAAAAATCAAATCATAAAATTCCATAAGAAAATTCCATTTGCAAATTTGATAGGTTGGGATGTTACAATAGATTGCAAAGGTAATCCTATTGTAATTGAAGTTAATTTAGACAGTGCTTTAGTGGAAGCACATCAAGTATTTAATGGACCAATATTTGGTGATAGGCTAAAAGAGGTGATGGAATATATACAAGAACGCAAACCTTTATTAAAGCATCAAATGATGACTTACTAATCTTACTAATCTTGTTTAGGAGTGTTTTTTATTATGTTGAATAGAATTGTTAGAAAAATTGTTTCAAAATCCCCTCGGTTTTGGGTGTCTTTTTTATTTCGTGATATATGGAATTTAAGAAATAATGTCCAAACTATTAGAAAAGGGAGCAACATACCAAAATCTTGTAAAAAGCATGGGTGGAAGCTGGATTTATATAACTCATATTGGGAATCTTATGGTTCATTTATAGGAATTGATGCAGTTTTAGAAGAAAAGCCAATTTTTCCACATAAACCTCTTGGTATTTTTATTAGTAATTCAGCTCACATAGGGAAGAAATGTGTTATATTTCAACATGTTACTATAGGCAGCAATACCCTAAAAGGTAGTAAAGGTAATGGGGCTCCTTATTTAGAGGATTGTGTCTATATAGGTTGTGGTGCTAAGATTATTGGAAATGTTCACATAGGTAGAAATGCCAGAATAGGAGCTAATTGTGTCGTTGTAAAGAGCGTTCCCGATAATAGTGTTACGGTAATAAGAGGTATTGAAACATTGGTTAAAAATGAAGAATTAGACAATAAGTTTATTGCAAATAATCCTATACTGAATGATTAAAGATTTCATTATTCTATTACTTTCCATTTTTTTCTTTATTATTTTGAGAAAACAGATTCTGTTTTTTGCAAAAAGATTTGTTCGTAAGTTTTTCCCAAAAATTAATTTGAAGAGCTTTTCTGTAAGAGCTATTCCTTCGAAATCAGAAGTCAAAATTTGCAAGGAATTGGTTTACCCTATATTATCATCGGAACAGAATTTGGCGATTAAGAATGCAATAATAATTTCTTTTACAGGAGATTTAATCCTTTTAAAGGATATGGTCGAAAATGGATTTGACACAAATTCATATCAATATAATTTTGATTCCATTTTTCAATATGTGAAAGATTATTATGCGAATGCAGATTATAATATAGGGGTGTTTGAAGGTCCTGTAGCTGGTGAAGAAAGAGGTTTTTCAACATCTTGTTTTAATGATGGTATTCCTATTTATTTGAATTTTCCTAAAGAATATGCACAGGCTGTAAAAAATGCTGGTTTCGACATGGTGACTTTGGCTAATAATCATATGCTAGATCAGGGTGTTGATGGATTGTATGCTACGTTGAACGAATTAGATCGGATTGGACTCACTCATACTGGTACCTATCGAAATGAACATGAAAAGTCAGTTATTCCTTTAGTAAATATCCGTGGAATAAGAGTAGCAATATTAGCTTATACTTATGGCAGTAATTATTATGATACCGACTTTTTCTATAAAGACGAAAACCGTCATTTAAGTCGTATAATAGTTGCTCCTGGAAATAAACATATTAAAGAATCACTTGAAGCCGTTAAGGATGATTTTTTGGAGGCAAAAAAAATGAATCCAGATGTAATTGTTGTGATTCCACACATGGGCAAACAGTTCAGACATTCACCAGATGAATTCCAAAAGTATTGGTGCAAAGTTTTTGCTAAAAATGGAGCTGATATCATTCTCTCAGATCATCCACATGCGGTTCAACCTATAGAATGGATGATAGAATCAGACAGGGAGATATTGGTTGTTCATTGCCCTGGAAATTTTGTTAACTCATATACAAAACGTGATGGTGATGCTTCCATGATAGTAGAATGTTACCTTAACCCCGTTACAGGCAAACCATTTGCTTCTGCATGTATTCCTATTTATGCGTTTTGTAAATATGGTAAAGAAAAGAAAGAAAATTACTGTGGAGTACCAGTGTCAACAATGCTTTGGAATAAGGAGATTGTATTTGGAAAATATGAATATGATAGGATTTGCGACGTACAAAAATTGGTGACAAGAGTAGCATTGGGAACAGAAATTCCGATTAATAATATTCAAGATAGATACTTTATTTTCCCTAAAATTGGATATGTTCGACAAGAATGATAATAGAAGTTTTCTGTGAAAGTACTAAAAACGACTTTTTACACATATCTATAATTATTCTCTTAACGATCTTTTGCATATCCTCCAGATTGATAATCGCGATGAAAAGAATTAACACAATCAGATTCTTTGCCAGTATTTATCTGACACTGAATCTTATTCCCAATGTTTGCAAAAAGTATGTAAAGAGTTGGGAAAGAAAGAATGTCAATTATCGATAAGACATTCCATACTTTTACATTGAAGCAATGTACCAAATTGTTGTTGCGTTGCTGGGTCAAGAGGTTCAAAAATAAAGATTTTACAAATGACTTTTCCTTACAACGTGTGCTCACTCATGATGCCAGACGAAATTTATTAATATGTACGATAAATTCGAATTTGTTTAAGTAATTTGAACACCAGATGTTTAGTAATGATTTAAATACGGTATTTTTTTGAATCGATTGACAATCAACTATATACAAATTGGATTAGAATAAAAAATTAATTAATACTCATTGATATGTCAAATATTATAGACTTGCTTGTCAACAAATCAATTAAGGTTTTGTCTCACTATAAGGACAAACGTGATAGGGATTCCTACATTAAAGGCATCAGAATGAGCTATCTTAAATTGTCTGACAAAAAGAAACTTTCAAAGGAACAGGAAGAAGAAATTCAGATGTATTACACGAATCTATTAGGTCATAAAATACCGCTTGATTGGCATCAGTATTTCTTTGCCCGCACAGGTTATTATTCTAAATATTATATTCCAACAAGCGAGTATAAGACGGATATTGTTGGTAGGTTGAATGTTTATCCGTTAAAAAGAGCATATACGGACAAGAATGTGACGGATTTGATTTTACCTATGGCACATCAACCAAGGATTATCTTGAAAAATATGAATGGGTATTTCTACATTGATGGAAAAGCTGTAACACGACAAGAAGCGTTTGAAGCATGTAGAGATTTGGGGGATGTAATTTTAAAACCTTCATTGTCCAGTCGTGGAAATGGTGTTCGAATCCTTCATATAGAGAATGGTATGACAAATGTAAATAATAAAAGCTTGGATGACGTTTTTGATGAATACATTTCAGATTACCAAATTCAAGAACTTGTTCGCCAGCATAAAGATATGAGTAAGTTGAATCCCTCTTCCATTAATACAATTCGAGTATTGACTTACAGAATGGAGATGGATATTGTAATATTATATTCAGTTATTCGGATTGGAAGAAAGGGAAAGGATATAGACAATGAGAGTGCTGGTGGAATAAGCACTATAATTAACAAGGATGGAACATTAGGAAGATATGCGTATGGCTCACCCGGATTTGACAAGTTGGAGTATACCGATGTTGGTATTAAATTGAATGGTTACAAGATTCCTTCGTATAAAAAAACACTTGAGAAAGTGAAAGAATATCATTTACAATTACCATTCTTTAAATTGATTGCATGGGATATCGCTATCGATGAAGATGGAGAGCCAACTTTAATTGAGTTCAACATGACACCCGACTTAAGTCAGTCTGCTTATGGTCCTGCGTTTGGTGAATATACGGAGATAATTCTGAAAGATGCTATGAGTAGGAAAAACACATGGTCTAGGATTTTTGAATCTAGTATGTGGAAGCATAATGACAATTATAAAAACAGGTTTGATTTATAATATGGAAGATAATCATTTAAATATTGCTCATTTATATTGTATTTTAATTAGTAAGAGTAGTATCATAGGTTATATGTGCAGAATATAGGCTAATTTCAATATAGAAGCGAGTCGGCTTTTGAAATTCCTAATGGTGCAAGAATACATGCACGAATAGTAAAGAATGTTTTTTAGGTATTAATTCTACATTATTATGTTCTGTAACTATAGAAAGCGATGTGACAATATGTGCACAATGCACTTGTAACCAAAGATATTTCTTTTTATACAGTAGTAACTGGCTTTTATCATTTTAGTCCTTAAGAGAATGGTGAAATCGTTTTTAAAACATAACAAATATGACTATAAAAGATACAATTAAAAGAAAACTTGTCAATACTCCTTTGTTGGGGAAAATTGTAATTCTCATATATATGTGCATTCATTCAACAGAAAGAGAATTGGCAAATAATTTATATAAAAATTTCTTTTTCAATAATAATTATTTATCTCAAGATAATGTTATATATGATGTGTTCAAATGTGTACTTATGTATAACATTGCAATTGAAGAGTACTATAGGTATGATTTTGTGTCAAAGTCTGATTATGCTCGTGGTTTAATTATTAGTGAACGTAATAGAAGAATATACTTCCGTAATGTTGTTAACAATAACGATTATTGGAAATTATATTCGGATAAGTATGCTACATATCTGAAATTTTCTCAATATTATCACCGTGAGGCGATTGAGATAAAAGATCGAGAAGATTACGAACTTTTTTGTAGTTTTGTGAAAAAACATGATAAAATCATAGTTAAACCGATAAATAATTATTCTGGTAAAGGAATTTTTATTGTTGATTTCAAAAGCCAATCCGTAAATATACAAGATGTTTTCAACAAAATTTTGCGTGTTGGTACATCTGTGGTCGAAGAATGTATTAAACAGTCTATAGAGATGGGGGGCTTTTATGAAAAATCAGTAAATACTGTAAGATATGTTACTTTCTTTCAAGAAGGAAAACTCACTAAAATGTTTGCTTTATTAAGAATGGGGCAAGGAGGTTGTGAAGTGGATAATGTGGGTGCTGGTGGAATTTGTGCTTCAATTGATCTGGATACGGGAGTTGTGACATCACCTGGCCGAAAATATGATGGTAGTACTTATCTGTTTCACCCAGACTCACACAAACAGATTTTGGGAGCAATAATTCCTCAATGGCTAGAGCTCACAAAACTTATCGAACAACTTGTTACTATCTATCCCCAACAGAAATGGACTGGTTGGGACTTATTTTTAGACGATAAAGGATGGGGAGTGATTGAGGCAAATTTCAGTCCTTCATTTATGGGTATTCAAACAACATTGAATTCAGGAATAAAACCTATTGTTGACGACATTCTCGGTAATCTTAATTTATCATAGTAATGATTTGACTATTTATTTGTTTTGTTCTGTTCTGAACTTTTCTTTTTAGGTTGTTTTCATATAATAGCCTTATTGCTATAAATAGTCCTGCAAAATCAAAATTCTAAGAAACAGATAATACTGTAAACAGTAGTATATATGGAAATAAAAACATTTCTGAAGGAACTTCTGGGAATTTATAATATTGACAAAAGAGCTAATAGGCTGTTCCATAAAAAGTGTCGGCTCTATCAGAGGGGGGGATTAATTAATCGATATAGAGTTATAAGAATTGAAAATTACTTGGAAGAAAAATATGGATTAAAGATTCCTTCAACAGTTTCAATTGGAAAAAATTTTCATATCCATCATCCTTACGGTATTCGAATTGGAATGACAGCGATAATAGGTAATAATTGTCACGTATATCCGCGTTTTGCTGTTGTTGCCGCTGTCAAAGGAGATGAAGCTCGAATTTTAAACCATGAGCGCAGACATGCAAAAATTGGTGATGATTGTATATTGGGACATAGTGCAATTCTAATAGGACCAATTGAAATAGGTGACGATGTCACTATTGGGGCATGTGCTATCGTTACTAAAAATGTTCCTTCACATAGTGTTGTAAAAGGTCTAAATCAAATTCGTTCTAAACGTGATGACGAAATACCTGAAAAATATAAAATTGTTGAATGACGAATAGTAATAATTTTACTTACAAGATAGAAATGCAATCCTTGTAGGGCTGTTGAAGCAAATACAAATAGTGGCCCCGCATTTTTACAAAGAATGTTTTGTCAATGGATATGCTTAATGGGTAAAAAAATAAGTGAAATAGAATTATAAAATGAAGAAGAAATACAAAATAGGTTATACACAGGGTACTTTTGATATGTTTCATGTAGGTCATCTTAATTTGCTTAAACATGCAAAAGAACAGTGTGATTTATTGATTGTAGGGGTCAATTCGGATATTCTTGTTGAGGAATACAAAAACAAGCGACCTATAATTAACGAGAATGATAGAGCCGACATATTAGGAGCTATTCGTTATGTTGATAATGTTATCATAGCTCATACTCTGAAAAAAACAGAAATGCACAAAATAGTTCATTTCGATTGTATTTTTATAGGAGATGATTGGAAGGGAAACGAAAGATGGTTACAGACAGAAAAGGACTTAAAACCTCTAAATGTAGATGTTGTATATCTCCATTATACCGAAGGGGTAAGTTCAACTATGTTGAGATCAAAAGAATCAAACAAGGTTCAAGATTGATGAAAATTAGTATGAAAAAGTTTTTGTGGGGTATTGTTGCAAGAATAATTAATTTTTTTGTACCAGTACAAAGAAAAAATTGGGTCTTTGCCTCTGATTTTGGAAACATGTACCGTGAAAGTGCAAAATACCTATTTGAATATATGGTGTCTGTACATCCAGATTATGAATGCACGTACATTGTAGCAAAAAGAAATGTATATAACGAAATAGCATCTAAGGGTTATCCAGTGGCTATGAATTATTCTTTTAAGGGTATTCTGGCAATTGCAAAGGCTGATGCTGTATTCACGACTCAAACAGCACATGATATGTGGTATGCTTTCAAAAAAAAAGGACGTAGATACTATTATTTAAATCATGGTCAGTCTTTAAAAAAACAAATGAATGCTTTATCTGATGATTTTAAAAGATCATTAGGTGAAAGCAGAGGAATAGTACTTTCTCTGAAACAATCGCTTTATAGGTTTTTCTTATCAGACATTTCGATAAAAGATTCAGAGTTTATATCGGCAAACTCGGAATTTTTCATACCATTCTTGAAAAATAGTTATGGTGATGATATGAAGATAAAAATATTAGGAATGCCTAGAAATGATGCTTTGTTTAGACATGAAGAAATAGAAAAAGAGAATTGGATCAAAGGTCTTGATGGAAAATTTATTATAACTTATATGCCAACCCATAGAAAATATGGAAAAGGAGAACTAACACCAACACCTTTTGTTAATCGACCAGAGATACAGGAATGGCTAAATACAAACAATTGCGTACTTTTGATGAAGCAACATCCTAATATGATACCCAAATTAAAAGATGAAGTTCAAAGTGATGTAATAAGAGATATAACAAAGATGAAGTTGGATCCACAGGTTATTATTTATCATAGTGATGTACTTATATCTGACTACTCAAGTGTTTGGCTTGATTATCTCCTACTTAGACGGCCTCTAATAACATACATTTATGATGAATTTGAAAAAACCGATGCAGGTTTGAATATTGATATTAAGAAAGATGGTCCAGGACTACTTTGTTATAATGAGGACGATTTGTTTATTGCCCTTAAAAATATTAAAGAGAATTATGAGAAGATGTCTCCATCAGAGAATGTGATAAGGAAATTTTATCTGAATGCTGATGGTAATGCCAGTGATAGGTATTTTAAAGAAATTACAGCCTAAGTATTAGTCCGTTTTAGTCTCCATTCTGTAGAAAGATATGAAGCAGTTTTATAACGACACCTGTTTTTTTTTGATGGGCTTTTTTGTGTTCTCATCATTAAGCTCAACTATCATCATAGATTTTTTACATTTTCCAATGTCTTTACCAGAAGTTATTTTTTTTCCATTTCTTATACTTCTTAAGAAGAAATTCGGTAGTGTCAAAGTTAATGTTTCTGAAGTATTTGTTGTATTATTCGTTTGTTTTTTTCTGGTTTTAATGGGGCATTTCTTTGGGGCATTTCCCTTAAGTTCAATGCTATCATCAGCTAGATCTTGGCTATATCTATTGCTTTGTGTTATTGTATTTAAACATAAAAATTCTATAACAAACTTAGATTTAATGTGGTTATGTCTTGGTAGTATTGTTGCATGGTTCGTTGATTCTCAAATCAGTTTTAAAAGTCTTATGATGGGAATGGTAACTAAATATTTCGTTGTTACTTATGGCCTTTTACTTGCAGTTCCCTTTCTCTTTTCCTCCTTATTGTATAGGAAGAAATATCTTTTGTTTGTATTTTTAATTGCGACGATTTCAGGAACTATTGTTTATGCAGGTGTTCGTCGCCTTATTGCTGTGACTGTTATAGCTCTGTTCTTTGCCATATTGTTGTTGTTGAAAAATAATGGCAAAAGAATTTTTCCATATATATTACTTAGCTCCTTATTGATTTCGGGTTTTATGATTGCGATGCCATTAATAAGGAACTATATGGAAGAAAAGTCGTATGGCATGTATTATAGAATATTTGTCAGAACAGAATCTATGACAGAAGAATTAAGTAGTTCTGACTCAAAAAGGCAAAGCAATTTTACAAATCTGGCAGAGAATTTGTTAGACTATACAATACCGCGAGGTATGATAAGTGTAAGGACAAGTACAGATAAAGGAACAGGTGTGTTTAATGATTTTCCTTTGTATCAGCTTTGTTGGATATTTAGTTGGCCGATAGCATTAATCATTCTTAGTTATTTCTTGAGGATACTTTTCAGAAACTATAAAAAGTTCAATAAAGAAAATGATGAAACATCCATTGTTTCAATCAATTGTATTATTATAATGCTTGTTCTCCTTTTTTTGGATGGAACTTTCATTGAATATCCTTATGCTACTCCGATTACAGGAACAATTTTAGGAAGAGCAATTCTAAATGCAAAAAGTAAGGAAATAATAGCATAATTTTTCCCATGAGAAAAAATGTAATGGTTTTTACCAATACTCTTGATGGACATCATCTTGAGTATATTCATCATATTTATGAACTTGCAAAGAATGATGTGGATAATCATTATTTTTTTGTTCTTCCACTTTCTTTTCAAAAAATTCGAGATAAATTGATATGGAGTCCTGCAAAGCATATAGAATTTGATTTATTCGATGAAGCATTAATAAATGGTAGTAATCCTTTATATTCCTCTCTTTTAATATGTCGTTTTGTCGCTCGGGTAGCAAAAAAAAAATGTGCTGATATTATTTATTCCAATCTAGCTATTATTTTTGTCCCATTTGCTCCTTTGTTAATCGGTAGAAAGCATAAACTAATTGGTATTATATATCGTATTTATTTACACGATATAGGTTTTCGCTCAAAACAGGCAATCCTTCAAGACAAGTTGAAGTATTGGATAATGAGTAAATTTTCTGTCTTCTATCGGTTAATGATTCTTAATGATGAAGAAAGTGCTATTCAATTAAATAGAATTTATCGCACAAACAAGTTCATAGCTCTCCCAGATCCTTACTTACCAATTTCAACGAATGAGATAGTGGATATTCGTCAATATTATTCGATTAGTAAAGATAAAATCCTTTTTGCTCATTTTGGTGCTATGAATTGGAATAAAGGAACTCTGGAACTATTAAGGTCTCTGAAGAATATTCCAAAAGAGGAATGTGATAAGTATGCATTCTTTTTAGCAGGAAGAGTTGATAATAATATAAGTGATCGCTTTTTTTCTCTTATCAAAGAAGTTGGAAACAAGGTCCAAATTATTGTAAAAGATGAATATTGCAGTTACGAATTTTTTGGTTCATTGTGTACAGCATGTGATGCTATAGTAACACCATATAAGCGTACAGCTCAAAGTAGTGGTTTGATTGGATATGCGTCTCAGTTTGGAAAACCCGTCATTGCTCCAGATAAAGGATTGCTTGGGCAGTTGGTGAAGAAATATGGTTTAGGGATTCTGATCAAAGATACAACTCCAGACAGTCTTGTATCGGCATATAGAATCATTTGTTCTGGCGATTATAAGAAACCGTCTAAACAATATTGCGAGGATAATACCATCTATAATTTTCAACAAACAATCAAAAAGTGTATTAGTTTATGAAATTATTTTTACATGGATTTTATCATTTTATCATTGAGTTGATAATGTGGATACCTTGCCATCCTTTACGTAGGATTGTTTGTTGGATTATCATGAAGAATTTCCATTTGTCAAGTGCTATTATGAGAAATGTTGATTTACGCAGTCCATACAGAATTACAATTGGAGCAAACACTAATATTAATAAAAGATGTGTTTTAGATGGTCGTGGAGGATTGTCTATTGGGAATAATGTTGATATAGCACAGGAGGTAAATATTTGGACGGAACAACATGACTATAATTCCCCGACTTATAGTTCTGTTAATAAGCGAGTTGTGATTGAAGATTATGTTTGGATAGCTTCACGTTCAACGATTCTTCCAGGGGTAAGAATTGGCCGTGGTGCAGTTGTTGCTTGTGGTGCAGTCGTAACAAAAGATGTGCCTCCATTGGTAATTGTTGCAGGAGTTCCTGCAAAGCCAATTGGTCAAAGAAAAAATGTGATGAATTACAAACTGGGTAGTAGAGCTTGGTTTCGTTAAGATGAGCATTAGACCTTTATGAAGACCTATTTAATAGTTGAAATATCTGGAAAAGTGCTAAATTATGATTATGCACTATGTACTGCCCTTAGAGAAGAAAGCAACTCAAAGGTGGTGCTTGCTGCTCACTTGCATGATAAGACTAAATATGGTGGTAGCAGAATCAAATTGTTGAGTTTGGTACCAACAGCATACCAAAAAGAAACGGGTTGGGGAAAACGCTTACTAAAAGCCATAGAGGGTCTTCTGAATTATTTGATATTATTATTTTATGTATTGTTTAAGCAACCAACTATCATCCATTTTCAATGGCTCCCTTTTATGGAATTTTCTTCTATTGAGGTTCCTATAGTAAAGATGTTAAGGTTTTTTTCGAAAAAGACGAGAGTTATACAAACCATTCATAATGTTTTCCCTCACGGCACGAATAAAGTTCAACGTACTAAGTATAAACAGCGTTTCATGAAAATGGACCCGTTGATAGACCATTATATCGTTCATACTGAAAGTACCGCAAATGAGGTTGAAAATATTTTTAGGATTAAAAGAGAGCGTCTTTCAATAGTACCACATGGGATTTTCATACCTGATTATCAACTTAATAATTCTCCCAAGCCATCAGATGCAAAAAAGACCATCATCTTTTATGGTGTGAACCGTAGGAACAAAGGTGGAGATTTACTTATTGAAGCCGTTAAGTTACTACCTGAAAATTATCGAAAAAAAATTAAAGTGCTGATGGCTGGCAAAACGAACTCAGGTTATTTGAGAGAATTACAGAAAAAGTCTCAAGGCATAGATATAGTATTTATGCCAAGCTTTATACCAGATCAAGATTTGTATCAAATGATTGATGCAGCAGACTATATAGCCTTACCCTATCGAGAAATATCTCAGAGTGGTGTTCTTCTTCTGGCTCTTTATTTTCGCAAACCACTTTTGATTAGTGACCTTCCTTCATTCCGAGAGACACTTAAAGGTTTTACCCCCGACATGTTTTTTGAAGCAGGAAATGCAATCGCAATGAGAGACCTTATTGTGAAGATGCTTAAAGGGGATGTTGATATAAGACAAGAATTACAAATTATAGATAATCTTAATTCTGAATATTCTTGGGAAAAATCGGCACATAGAACATTAGCCGTCTATGAACAATTAAATTCTTAAAGAATCTCAAAACAAGACGCTTTGTATTCTTTAATATTTCCACAAACCTCGCGAGTCAAGAGGAACTCGTTCCTATTCGATTTTATAGGAGTGATAATAGGGTGGTTATTAAGCGATGATGTTAACTTCTGCTCGTAAAGATAGAATTATAGTAGAAAATGAGATTGACGACATACGTGTTTTTCTGTTAT
>AUXO012585539.1_pt1 | contig 16949 bp, 8 predicted proteins | sample 768731 | NCBI WGS metagenome assembly AUXO01 (sample SAMN02715735, study PRJNA202380) | gut metagenome | biome: sheep rumen | host: Ovis aries | place: New Zealand: Palmerston North
GCCTGTAGATATATCATCATTAGGAACTCCATCATTAGCTACTCCACCTCTAATTGATGTTGCTACTATGAACAGTGTCCTAGACAGAGAACAATCAATATCTCTAACTAAAGCTTCATCACAGCAATCAGGCAATGCTCCATTTGATGTCAGACTAAGGCGTACAGATCTGTTCTTGCATGGAACTGAGAGAATACCGTTCTCTTCTGATGAAGCTTCTCCTATACTAGCCGACTTAGTAGACTATGCGGTCAACACTAAAGGGGCACATCCAGGGCATGTAGTGCCAGCGTCAAAAGACCAGTACAACAACTTAGCTAAGAATGCCGACTTGTATGGTACTCTGTCTGTGATGAATCCTTACACAGTCACTAGGATATATCATGGACTTGACAACTTAGACCTAAGAGGTGGGTCTGTGAGAGCTGGGACTAACAGGATGCTCGACATCAGAGATCAGAAGAGGTTCTATGACATTCATGACCAGAATCCTGATGATGTGCTCAATGTGACTAACCCTACAACTACAAACATCATCAGGCTCATGAACAATGACCTGTGGGGAAGGACACCATACTCATATCAAGACTTTGTGTTCTGCAAGTACTTTGGAAGGATTCCTAACAACAGGATGATCACCCTCAGGAAGTATGCAGCACCAACATATGACAACTTGTGCTGGGAGCTGATGGGAGCTGATGTGAACAGCAAGCTAGAGACTAAGTTTGCTCCTGTAGCTACTTGTGTCACATACTTTGGAGGTGATACAGGAAACAACTTATCAGACATATTCAAGATCAAGTCTGGCCTTAATTGGGGTAAAGTGAAAGCCGAGATTTGGGGTGTCAATGGTGATGCAGGAGATGTAGGAACAGGTCAATCAGTAGAGAAGACTCTTGATGCAGCTATTGGCAACTTTGGCCAAGACAAGATGGGAATTTTCAGAGATGTGTTCCCAACTCTTGGAAAGATATCATCTAAGACATTGTCCCTAGCAAAGTTCTTTGGAATGACTAAGTCTCCTTATGCATTCAATGAAGGAGCTGCTAATGCAAGCCAGTTGTTTGCAGGACTTCATGATCCTAACACTAATGGTCCTTACTCTAACAGGATACAAGGGCCGCTCAACAGGATAGACGAAGTGTACAAGAGAGAAGTAGGCATAAAGTTTGAGAACAGCATTACTCTAAAGTTTGCTTACAAAGCTCATCCAATAGGTGGCATCAACACGAAAGCTGTGATGCTTGACATCATTGGCAACTTGCTCACTATGTGCTCTGCTACCGCAGTGTTCTGGGGTGGTGGACATAGATTCATGATAGCACCAAGAGAGTATCCATGGACTTCTACTATAAGTCCTGGATTGTTGAAAGACATGTACAATGGCAAGTTCTTTGGGCAGGATGGTGCTATCAGGAAGACTCTTACTGGATTCATAAATGCAGGTGGTGGAACTGGATCTGGAGGGTGGAACTGGGACAATGCTCTCAAAGCTCTTGGAAATCTTGGAATGGGCGTGCTAGGAGTCCTCAGCGGAGCAGTCAACACTTTGCTTGGCAGCTTGTCAGGACAGCTTGCAAGTGATCTTGCGTCTTCTGCTGACAGCCTCTTGCAGAATGTAGGTGGTGCTGTGTTCTCTACAGGAAGCCAGTCTGCATGGGACAAAGGGAAGAAGATATTCAGCAACATCATGGCTAACTCACAAGCAGTGTGGAGATCTAATGCTCTCAAGCAATCTGTACTCCCATCTGTGCAAGGAATGAGGAGCATCTTGATTGGAGCCCCTGTAGGCAACTGGCACTTGACTGTAGGCAATCCACTCAACCCTATAGCTGTGATAGGAAACTTGATATGTGAAGATGTGACATTCAACTTTGGACAAGAGCTTGGTCCTGATGACTTCCCAGATGAGCTTGAAGCAACAATCACTCTCCAGCATGGAATGGCAAGAGACTTGGATGCTATTGAGTCTATGTTCAACAGAGGTGCTGGAAGGATCTATCAAGCTCCTGACTATGCAAAGATGTTTGCTGGACAGATCTCTTCAGATCAAGAGACTAAAGTTGATGCAGTCACAGGTGGCACATCAGCTAGGACTCCAGTAGCATTCGTTCGTGTTGATGATGCATCAGCTCTGAAGTATGCTGGCAAGAATGGCATAGTTGTAGGAGACATGAAAGGAACATCTCCATCAAATCGAGGAAGCTCTAGCACTAACATAGTCACTCAGAAAGCTAGGATAGATGCAATAGACATTGACTATAGTGACAATGTGAGAACATCATTGCAAGGAACTAAGATCCGAGCTGCTTATGCTGGCAACTGGGCTACACGAAAAATGACTGAAGGATAAAGAAGACACATGTTCAAAGCAAGCTTAGACAACAAAGCAAAGGTCACAGATCCAAATGGCAATGAGATTGTAGACTTGACTTCTGCAACTTTCAGGAACAATGAGCAGATCTCTCAGTACTTCTTGAGGAAAGTGCCTAGTGAGTTCAGGATGAGGCCTGACTTAGTTGCGCTCACTGAGCTAGGCACTACAGACAAGACTGAGTACATCATGATGTTCAACCAGATTGGCAACCCATTCAGCATTGACAAAGATGATGTTCTCCTCATTCCAGAGCTCATTGAAGCAGACTCTATGATATATGATGGTGTTGACTCTCCTACAATGGATGAAGACATTGACATCCAAGAAGTACTTGTCAAGAACTACTACAAGCACTCTAATAGGAACAACACTGTTGACATGTCTTCATATGATGAGTTCCTCAACACTCCAATACCATCAGGCAGACCTTCAAGAAGCACTACACCTTACACTCCACAGACAGAGAGTGTAGAGCCTTACATGCTCAGAGACAATGAAGAGGCAGTAGTCATCAGGAATGGAAGGATATACTTCAATGATCCTAATGATGTAGGGCTTCAAGATGTCACTGGAAATGAGAATGCTCCACAAGGAGGAATTGGTTCTGGTGGATGGAATGGAATGGGTCCTACAGCCTCACCAGGGACTCCAGGAGGAGGACATCCTTGGCCTATCACTATTCAAGAGATAGACTCTAACAATGTAGATGCACAGATAACTAGTGTGATAAATGGTGTCCAGACTGACTTGTCTGAAGCTAATTGTGTCTACAATGGCACAAACTTAGCAGACTTCATGAAAGCTTTCAATGTACAACAAAGATAGTAGTATGGTTTTTGACTTTTCTCAATACACTCACTCAAATACAGCTAAGAAGCTCAACATAGACAACAGCTTGCCTGAGACACTCAAGCCTAACATTGTTGAGCTTGACAACTTGCTGAAGTCAGTCAAAGGCTCTTGGAAAGAATATTGTGTTGCTAACAAGCTTGCAAACTATGAAATCCTTATAGTATCTGGATATAGGTCTCAATCTCTGAATCAAGCAGTTGGCGGATCTCCAGACTCTCCTCACTTAGCTGGCTATGCAGCTGACATTCTTCCTCTAAACAAGAGAAATGATGAGTTCTTCAAGTGTGTCCTTGAATTAGCTTCATCAAATGAAGTAGTCTATGATGAGATGATAGTTGAAGGAGTTCCTGGGTCTCAGTGGATGCATGTAGCAGTGAAGTCTCTCTATAGTGAACAAAGAAAGAAGACTATGAAGTATCAAGATGACAAGCTGATTCCTGTGATGCTTGCATCTCAAGACATAGCTTATGGATCTAATGTCCAACAAGAGACTAGCAAAAGACTATCATCTAAGGTCTTTGTTCCGGAAAGCTCTAAGCTAGATTGGACAGATGAGTATTTCTACAATATGTCTCCAGAGGAGATAGACAATTTCTCTGAAGGACCTGAGCTCTTCTCTAGAAACATGCTACTAGCTTCTAGATCAGGCATCTTAGAAGCTGAGAAGAGATGCTTGTACATCATGAAGAGCCTTGTAGACAAGATTATGCTAACCCCATCTCAAGCAGCAGGCATAGCAGGCAACATTGCTTATATGTCTAAAGGATCTTTCAGTACTTATAGGAACTCTGGAGAGAAATATGGCATCTGCATGTGGGATGACAACACAAGAGAGGTGTTCAACAAGATGCACTATAAAGACTGCTACTTAGAAGAAGCTTCACTTGAGAAACAAATAGAGTTCTTGATATACACTTTGTCTGACAGGCTTGTAAGCAAGTTCCAGAAATGCTATGATGTGAATGACTCTTCTAACTTGTTCTTCTCACAATATGTCAACAAGAAGAAATGGCCAGACATGTTCTATGGAGCTTCTAAGACACAAGAAGACAAGATAAGGAAAGAAGCATCAGATAGAAGAGCATACTCAAGTGCCGCCTTGACACTCTGGAAGACTTACAGCTACGTTGATGTTGATGACGTCAAAGATTATTCAGGCAATGGACAAGATGGGCCTAGGATGGAGCCTGGCGATGACTCTAAGATATATGTCAGTGATGGAGACATGACTGTGTACTATGACAATGAGAGAGTGATTCCAGAAGATGATGAAGAGCTTGATCAAGACTTAGTAGACTACTATAGCAACATGTTTGACATTCACACTGACAACTAAAATTGAATAGATAAGCAGACCATGGCAAAAGGAAGACTCAGTCAAGCAGGATACAATGCTCTCAAGAGCTCTGAAGGGTATATCAAGAAAGCGTATGCTCTCAAGAACTCAAAGTCAGGATATACAGAGAAATATTGCACTTGTTGCATAGGGCACTACGGTCCAGATGTAGTGTGTGGAAAGACTTACACTGATGCTGAGTGTCAGGCTTTGTTTGCTAAAGACTCTGCTAGATTCACTAATGATGTCAACAAGATATTTGACACTGACAAAGGAATGACTCAGAGCCAGTTTGATGCCATGTTCAGCTTTGCATACAACCATGGCAACATATCAAGGACAAAGCTTGGAGCCACAATAGCAAATAATCCGAAAGACTATGAGACTATTCAAAAAGTCTGGCTTGCATCTTATGCACATCCTGGAGGATTCAACCTAGTCCCAAGACGAAAGAGAGAAGCTAGCACATACTGTGGTCCAGCATACAACTCAGCTTTGTTGCCCGAGTCTGGTGAAAGTGGTGAGACTCCTGAAGGATTCTCGCCTCACACTGAAGAATTTGAGTTTGAAGATGTGTCTTACTATGATGTGTCTAATGCTTTGAGTGATGTCGACTATGGCTCTCTGAACCAAGCTCAAGCTTTTGCTGTCAACCAGATGGATGCTTCCTATAATGCTTTCAACATAATACAAGATGCTTCTAATGCTGTATTAGGTGCTAAAGTTCTAGAGATAAGCACATTCAAGCATGAAGGGAGTGCAGAAGATCACAGGCTGATAACTGATGACTCAGTGCCATCTGCTATAGCACAAGATGAACACTCTAACAAGGTTAAAGAAGACACAGACAAAATGGATGAAGCTTACTATAACACTACTGATGACAAGACTAAGCCTGCTATGCCAAAGATGATAGTCACTGAAGGATTTGCTATATAATATAGTCACACAACTATGCTAGGACAAAGAAGATATGAAGACATATTTGGGCATCTAGTCCCATACATTCGAATCAAAGACTACGTCTTGAAGAGAGACGAGATTCTCAAGTTCACTCTTGAGTCTAAAGACTTCTTGCCTACAATCACTTTGCATGTAAGCTCTATGACTAAGTCTTTGTCTAGAGAGAACATGCCAGTAGATGGCGACAGGATATCTATAGGCATCAGAGAAGACAAGAAAGTCTACAAGCCTATATCTTCAGACTTCATAATAACTAGCATCTCATCGTCTCCACACAGAGACAATGGTGTCAAGAAGAACTACTATGAGTACTACATAACAGGCAAGCTCTTCATCCCTAACTTAGACAATGGTCTTGACAACTTCACATACACTGGATATGCAGAGGAAGCTTTGAAAGAAGCTTGCAAGAGGCTAGGCCTTGGGTATGTTCACACTAAGAATGTCAAGACTGCTAAGAGAGAGTCATGGCATTGCTATGATGATCCACTAGAGTTCATCCAGAATGTCACAAGTCACATGTGGCTTGCAAAGGACAGCTTCTTTGACTCATGGATTGATCCAAGGAGGAACTTGACCGTTGTGAATGTCAATGACTTGCTTGGCAGGAAGCTCTCAGATGATGGAGAGCTAGATTTCACTAAGTACAAGAATGTCAGTGGAAGCGTAGGAGAAGATGGCAAGTATGTCACTAATGACTTGATGTCTATCAAAGACACTAAGTTCCCTAAGCTCTTCAGCAATGATCCACAGTTTGAAGACTCTCTCTGGTACCCAATTGACTACCAATATGTCAACAACTCTACAAATGTCTCTAAGGCTATAGGCCCACAGAGAAACTTTGAAGTCTATGTGCAGAACAATGGTGTAGGACAGTCTATCAAAGAAGCCAGGCACACTATTGAGATTGGAGTGTGGTACATGAAAGAGAAGCTAGATCTTGGATATGTCATAGCTAATGGCCCTACTAACTATGCTAAAGACTTCAAGATGGCAGACAATGGCAACTGGAGAGATGAGAACACAAAGACATTCCCACCAATCTTGATGCCTATAGAGTCTGACCCTGATGCAGACACTAAGAAGAGCGACCAATCTAACTTGATGGTCAGTGGAAACTTCTCTAAAGAGTATGTCATTGCTCCTGAGCACAACATGATCAACCTTGCAGAGCTTGAGAAGCAGAATGTCATACTCACTACTAATGGTGCCAACTTAGGCATCATGAAAGGAGAGAAAGTACCATGCTTCCTATACAACAGAACTAATGAGAAGTGGGTATCTGAGACAAGGAACACTCAAGACACTGGATTTGAGTTTGACATGGTGTGCTCTGGGTGGTTCTATGTCAAAGCTGTAGAGCTCATATACCAGCCTGACTTCAAGCAAGACAACTTTGTCACAGATTGGAAGACTAGAGTCACACTCACTAGAAGAGAGTGGTTCCCACCTGAGTCTACATCTACTAAGCATGAAGCCGAAGAGTTTGGCATTCTCAGTGTAGATGTTGCACAAGGTACATCTGTAGAGTCTAAGGTCTCTCCGGTGTCACAACCACCAGACACACAGTCTAGCAAGATGCCTGCAGTGACAGACATTCCTACATCTCATCTGCAGCAAGAATTCCAGACACCATTAGATGAAATAGGAAATGTGGTCAATGAGCTAGGTGGAATGTATGATGAAGTCCAAAGCAACTTGAGTGACATGACTAACACTATAGGAGCTAGCTCTATATTGTCCGGCATAAATGGCATCAAAGATGCGGTAGCAAGTGGAGGAGAAGCCATAGAAGCATTGAAAGATGGAGTTAACAACGTAGCAGATGCTATGTCTTCTGAAACAGAAGATGTGCCTGATATGCTAAGCAATGCTACAAATGCTGTCACAACTGTTGCTAATACACAAAAAGACCTTGTCAACAAGGTTGATGCGCTTGGCAATGACATCACTGCAAAAGCAAGACAAAGCATTGAGAATGGCATTCCACTTAATGAAGATACAATAAGCAAAGCTAAGACAAGCTTGACAGACTTAGCATCAAGAACTAGTGCTCTTGCTTCATCGGTTGAGAATACGGTTGAGCAAGTAGCAGATACTATAGAGAATGCAGTTGATAATGGCTTGAGCATTGCTACTAAATTGAAGGACTCAGTTGAATCAAAAATTGGAGAGACTAAAGCTTCTATAGAAGGAACACTCTCAGCTATAGGCAACATATCATCTTCTTTATCTGGACAAAATACTGGTGAGACTTCTCAGAAGAAAGACTTAGCTGAAATCAAAGATGACAATGACACTGGAGGGAATATGGACTTCAGTGAAGCAATGGCATATGATGGCAATGGATTGAAGCATTTCATGAATGAGTTCATTGGAATTATGAATTCTGAGGGAATACCATACATCATGAAAGGCACTAGGAGATGGGCTCTTGACAAGTATGACAACAAAGTATATGGAAATGCATTCACTATGAGAGAGACTAGTGAGATATACAAGACACTAGACTCTGATGGGCTCATGTACTGGCTAAGTGACTATAACTCAAGACACTACTATGGGGAAGCCATAGACATAGAGCCTGCAGGGTCATTTGATGCATTGCTAGACAAGATGTGCTTGTCTGAGAAGCTTCTTGACTTCATGCACAAGTATGGCATTTGTGTACAGCTTGAAGTGAGCAAGTCAGGGCACTCTAAAGGGACACACTTCCATATCTCTACAGATCACAACAACTCACAGCCTAAGTGGTGGGGCATAGTGAACAAGAGGAGAAAAGCAGACAACTTGTCTCTGTATGTTGTGATTCTAGGAAGAGACTACTTTGAAGAAGAGACAAAGAATGACATTGTAGTCATCTAAGAATTAGTCAATTTAGCTCCTGGAGGATAAATATGCCATATAAATCTCTTATTGAATAAAAGACTTAGATGGCATCAAACTACAATATCAGAAAAGAGTTCTTAGGTGAAAGTTCAGCTTTCAGGAATCAGGGTATGTTCAACCCAGCTCTTGATGAGCCTACATACTTGACTTTCAAGCTTGACTTCTTCTCTGATGAGATGCTCACAGAACAGTCTTTCCTCTATGACAGCATTCCTCAAGGTCTATTCTGCTTAGGAAAGCAAGGAAGTGGATTAGGATCTAGAAATGATGCTGAGAATTGGAATCCAGACTTGTCATCAGTCCAGAACTTCATCTCAAAGTTCGAAGAGAAAAAAATGTTCACTCCATCTTTTTTCATAAAAGACAGAGCTTACTCAGCTCTTGAGTATCTCTACTCAAGGAACGAAGACTTCAGGTGCTACATGCTTGCAAAGTTCTTGAAAGGATGGAATGACTTGCAGACTAGATACCAATACTACTTCCAAGAAATAGAAGGCCTTGATGAGCTATTCAAGTCAGATCCAAGCAAAGGACAGAAGATAGAGAAGAGTCACACTATCACTATCAAGTGCTTAGAAGGAATAGATCAAAAGGTCAAGATGCTCCTTAGCTTGTACAAAGCTGCTGCATGGGATGATCACTATCAGAGATGGATTCTTCCAGACATATACAGGTACTTCAAGCTAGACATCTACATTTCCGAGATTAGGACATTCCATCAGTCTGTGTATGCTAATCCTATTGATCCTGATGGTCTCTACTCAAAGTCACTGATTTCTAGCTTGTATGACAACAATGGAGCTTTAGCAAAGGCTATTGACAGGTTTGCCGGCAAAGTTGTTGACAAGATTACAGGAAAAGTCCTCACTACTCTCAATGACTGGACTAACGGCGGCATCAACAGCAATGCTAAAGAAGACAACTTCATTCTTGGAGTTGTCAAAGGATTTGTCCCTGTGACTTGCTTGAGATGCAGCTTGTGTGACTTTGACATCAACTACAATACATATCAAAATGGGTATAGCATCAACAATGACCAGATGGAGACTACATCTATCAAGGTCAGAGTGAGACAAGCAGAAGAGATTCATAATTGGAGGATTTTCCCTCCATATAGGAATCTGATGAATGACTCAGAGAGAAAGCTAGGTCAGGAAGCACTTAAGAACTTAGCAAAGATAAGTGATCTCTCTGATCAGTTCTTCAATGAGACTATCAACATGGTAAATGTTGACAAGTTCCATGTCTACACTGACACAATAGCAGGTGGATGGATTATGGATGGCATCAACAAGATTGTAGAGTCAGTGACTAGTGGAGATGGTGTGCTAGACAAAGTATACAATGGATATCAGACTGTAAGAGATGCTCTAGCACACAAGAAAGCAGTTGAAGGCAACTACAAGACATTTGCTGCTACTGAAGGAGACATAGGAGAGCCAAATCTTCTTGATGATGCTGACACTGTCAACCAGAGAACTAAGAAGTCTAAGGCTGTAGAAGACAGCAGCAGATATGTCTCCGGAAGAGACAATACAAGACCAAAGCCTTATGGCTCGCATGGAGCCGCTAACATGTTCAACGCCCTGGCATCTTATGACCCAAGTACATACTCTTATGTTGTTGCTGTTGCTCACAAGTTTGAGCTTGACTCATCTTATGGTATTATAAAGATCCAGCCAAGAGACAAAGACAGAAGTCTTGCCACTGACTTAGATGGAGACTCTTCAGTGCGTCATTCGGCAATGTCTCACTTGGTGTATAGAGGTGCTGATGATGGTGACGACTGGAATCCACAAGATGCTAGCAGGTTTGAAGTCCCAGAAATGATAAGGATTTCTCAAGACACTATTCTTGATCAGATTGTAGATGGAACTCTCACATATAGAGACTTGATGCAATTCAGGCCTGAGATTCAACGAGCTGGTACTGACTCTAAAGCTACTGACAATGACTCTATACTTCCAGTCATGCCTGAAATCTCAGACAAGCCTGATGAACTTGGATATCTGATAGATGTAAACCAAGGTCCAGACAGGAGTATTGCTACAAATCTAGACAACGGCACAGGATGGGACTATACTAACTATAGTGCTATGCAATCTTTGAACTATGGTGGTGACAGGAGTCTTGCGACCGACTTAGACGGCATCGCTCCAGCTCAGATGCAAGACTTGCCTCATCCTGAGACTGATAGCTTTGCTACGGACACTTCAATACCAATGTCATCACTTCAAGGAATGTCAAATGACATTGACAGGTCTCTTGCTACAGACTTAGATGATGATCCTGTCAGGACGATGACTGACACAGTGTCTCATATTGACAGGTCTCTTGCTACAGACTTGGATAGTGCTCCAGACACTGTCAATCTAGTGAAGATAGAGATTCTTGATGACTTGAGTCTTGCTACAGACTTGAGCAATGACCTTGTATGGTCTTCTATACAAGCTTCTATCATGCAAGTAGGAGCCACATATCCTATATTGAGCCTTGCTACAGACCCATCAGCTTTCATTGGCGGCTTAAGCGAAAATACTATAGGCAGTGAGATTGAAGACAGATCTCTTGCTACAGATCTCGATGGGCTGTTTGGAGGTATAGCAGAAGGCAATCTTATTACTGTTGAAGACAGATCACTTGCTACTGACTTAGACAATGAGCCAACAAGCATTTGGCTTAGGAGCGAAATATCTAAGATGACTTGGATCAGACAACCATATGACAAGTCAGCAGCAACAGACTTAGATGATGAGCATGTCTTAGATGACTATGATAGGAACAAATACGAGAACCTCCAAAAAAAGATAGATCGGTCGCTCGCTACAGACTTAGACAATAGTGTGTATTGGGACTATGAGATGAAGAAGAGAATGCTGTATCTAGAGCCAATACTTGACAGAAGTGAAGCAACAGACCTAGACAATAGTGTAAATTGGAGCTCTCACATGTCTACTGTATTACAGTTTGGAAACAACATTGATCCTAATAATCCATTGCCGTTGTCTAAAGCAAATGACTTAGAGTCAGAGCTTTCTCTTGTAAGCACTGCTAAAGACATAGACAGGAGCCTAGCAACAGACTTAGATGATGACCCATCTGATGGAGGCATAAAGACTAACATATCTGACTTGCAATCAGCACAAGAAACTAATGTTGACTTGAAGTCTGAGGATGAGAAAAGAAAATCAATGACTCATCTGTCTCAAGAGACCTCTTTGTTTGATCAGATTGCAATGCAGACTTTGAAACCAGAGTCAAGCAAGCCTTCAGATATAGAAGGTCCAAGGATTGAAGGCATAGAGTCTAAGCCAAGAGAAATCCAAGGTCAAGACTTGTTCAATCAGATTGCAATGAGCCTGTCTGCAGCAACTGAGCCTTCAGAGATTTCTATTTCTCCTATTGAGACTATAGACAGGTCTCTAGCTACTGACCTAGACAATTCACCATCTATCACAAATGTCTCTAATGGATTTAGTGAGTCTGATAATTCAAGAGAAAAGACTATAGAAGGCAAGTATGTGATAGATGAGAACATGCCAATAAGAGACTTGATAGAAGTTTACCTGATAGGCCAAGCTAAGAAGAAAGAGACTATAGAAGGTCCAAAGCTCCAAGAGGAGAACAAGAGGAAGGTGACTATACTTTAGTCAGATACATACAGAGGAAGGAAAGAAGAAATGGCAAAGATTGATGAGCATAGAGAGTATATTGGCACTGTCATAGAGAACATGGATCCTGACAGAGCTGGACGTTGCAAAGTTAAAGTAGCTGAGTTCATGGAAGGACTTGATGAGAACTTCATTCCATGGGCTACTCCTGGAATGGGAGGCACTTTTGCTGGCGATGGGCTAGGATCTCTGTCCATACCAAAGAAGGGGACTACAGTCAGAGTGAAGTTCAAGAATGGCGACTTGAAAGCACCTGAGTACTTTGGTGTGCAGAAAGTTGACAAGAACCTGTCACACGAGATAGAGTCTGACTATCCAGGCTCACAAGTCTTGTGCTTTGACCATGAGAATGACATGTGTGTGAGATACCAGCCAAACCATGGCATCATTATATACTTAGGCGGCAGTGTGATGCAGATAAACCCAGATGGGATGATCTCTATAGTGCATGCAGGAAACACATCTCTAATCCAGCTAGAAGGAAAAGACATATCAATAACATCTACTGGTGAAGTGAATGTCTCTTCTACTACTAATGTCAACATTGAGTCTAAAGTTGTCAACATAAAAGGCACAGAGAAGACCACTATAAAAGGTGATGCTATTGCTAACGACGCAGAGTTTGCTGTGAATGGTACAGCACTTATTGAGTATCTCAAATTCTTGGCAAAGACAGTAGACAAGAAATATGTGATCACCCCAGGTCTTTGTGAAGCTGAGCTAGAGCGAGTGAAGAACTCTATCATCAACTCTAAGATCATCTATGTCTAGCTCTACTTTGTAGGATTTGTATGGTTTGTGATTGTAATAAATATCTCAAGCAAACAAAAATCTACAAATTCTACAAAGATTAAACATGGCAAATTCACTAGTATTCAGTTACGTTGATGCAGCTAAGAAGAAGGCTCTTGACAAGGCGCTTGCTTTCATAGATGCAATCAAGGATGTGTCTGTCATTGCTTATGACGACACTAATATCAGGAAAGAGCTAGGTGATGTTAGTATATTTGCACACGAGATCCACATTCCAGAGTATGTTGGCGAGCTTGCAAATGACACTGGCTATCTTGTTGCTGATGATGTCTCATCATTTGTAACTAAAGAAGAGCTTGAAGCTAAGAACTACTTGACAGAGCACCAGTCACTTGATGGCTATGCTAAGAGCGCAGACATCAATATTGTTCTCAGTAACCTCGACGCTTCTGTACAAGCTACAATTGAGGCAACTAAAGCTGATGTGTCTACAGACCTTGCTGCTGTAAGGCAAGAGCTTGACAACGGCATGATCAATGTTGAGCAGTATGCTGATGACAAAGTTCTTGCACTCAACAATGATCTCACAGCTATCATCAACTCTAACAGGACTTCAGCTGCTAGTGATCTTGAGTATGCGATCACAAGAGCTAGAGGAGACTTTGATGCTTCTTTCATTGCTTTTGATGCAGCTAAGCAAGATGCATTCGTTGTTGGAGGTGGACTTGCTCTTGAGAACGGAGTGCTCTCTACAACAATAGACACTACACTCTTCAGGATTGTTGATGAGCTTCCTGCTACAGACATAGAAGACAACAAGATCTATCTTGTGTCTACTCACAACTCAACTACTGGCAATATCTATACTGAGCACATCCACACTAATGACGGATGGGAGAAGCTTGGTGAGTTCAAAGCTACTACAGACTTGTCTGGGTACTACACAAAGGATGAAGTTGACAACATTGTCCTCACTGCTCGTCAGGCTCTTGAAGCAGCAGATGCTAACAACTACAATGAGAACAACCTTGCTCATGTAGAGATCAATGGAGCTATCTCTGCCCTCCAGACTGAAGACTTGAAGCTTGCTGCTTCTATTGAGGAGAAGACAAGCACTAATGCTTCTGCTATCCAGACATTGCAAGGCACAGTGTCAGACCACAAAGTCATAACAGATGCAAACACTGAGAACATCACAGCTCTTGACTCTTCACTCTCTAACCTCTACAACAAAGAGTTCTCTGACTACTCAACTTTGTCTTCACTCATAGGCTCAGCTAATAGCAGTATTATCTCTGCAAACCAGAGGATTCAAGAGAATAGTGAAGCTATCGCTGCTGAAGAAGATTCAAGAAAGGATGCAATCTCTGCTCTTGATGCATCAGTCAATACTAAAGCAGAAGAGATTATAGCTTCTGTCAACACTAAAGCCTCTCAAGCAGACTTAGAGTCTCTTGCAGCTATTGTTGACACTAAGGCTTCTCAGACAGATCTTGCAAGCTTGAGCAGTGTTGTTGACACTAAGGCTTCACAAGCAAGTCTTGATGAAGTTATTGGTAGTGTAGAGACCAAAGCAAACCAGACCACAGTTGATGCACTTGCAGCTGTTGTTGACACTAAAGCTGCAAGCTCTGACCTTACAGCACTTACTGAAGTTGTAGGGACAAAAGCTGCTCAGGCTTCAGTTGATGACATCAATACAGCATTGACATCTCTTAGTGAGAGTATTACTGCTAAGAACTCTGAGATAGACACCCACTTCACTGCAACAGATGCAAGCATTGCAGCTCTTGAGACAAGTGTTGAAAAGAACAGTGCAGCTGTAGCTGAGAATCTTGCTTCTATAGAAGCTATTCGCTCACAAGTGTCTGGAATGCCTAAGACCAGGTTTGTTGTAGTTGAAGAGCTTCCAGCAGAGAATGATGCTGATCCAGAAGTCATCTACCTCAAGAAAGAGAGCGACAAAGCAGAAGACTTGTTCACTGAGTACATCTATGTTGAAGGCAACTGGGAGAAGCTTGGCACACAGAAGTTTGACATTTCATCATATGCTACAATAGAGTATGTTGATGGCAAAGCAACTGAGCTTGCTGCTGCAGATGAAGGCCTTGCAGAGCAGATCTCAGGCTTGAATGCTGCTATCACAGATGTTGACACTAAAGCTAGCAACAACAAGAATGCTGTTGATGACATGAGGTCTCTTGTTGACACTAATTCTACTAATGTTGCTTCTCTCCAGAGCGATATAGCAGGTGTTCATTCAAGCATCTCATCATTCAATGAAACTCTTGCTGCTCATGCATCTGACATTGCTGCTAACAACACAGCAACAACACAGAATACAGAAGCAATTGCAGCTGTCAGAGAACAAATCACTTCAATTGACAACACAGTCAATGCTCACAATGAGAGAATTAACCAGGCTGAAGCTAATGTGACAACAGCTACTAATACTGCTAATGATGCAAAGACTAATGTTGAGAGTCTCACTACAAGCCTGCAGACAACTAATGAAAGGATAGACAGCACTGAGTCAAGCATAGCTGACTTGCTGCAGACTTCCTCTCAGAACACTGCAGATATTGCTTCACTCCAGAGCTCGGTGTCTTCTAACTCTGCTGCTATCACTAGTGCTGCTGATAGAATTAGTGCTCTTGAAGAGAATGATGAGGCTCAGGACACTTCAATTGGAATTGCACTTAGCAAAGCAGATGATCTTGAGGCTAGCTTGGCTGTCACTGACTCTTCTGTTGGTGAAGCCTTGAGTACTCTTGAAGGACATACACAGGCAATCACAGCAGATGAAGAGAGCATTGCAGCCAATGCTAGCGAAATCTCAATCCTCAAAGCACAAGTGGAGTCTCTGAACGCTAACTACAGCAACTTGCTTGCAAGATTCAATGCTCTAGTTGAAGAGAAAGAGAATGAGCAGATTGCAGAGATTGAGGCTAGCCAAGAGCAAATCGTTGTAGAGCAAGGCACTTCGGTGTCAGCAAGTGACACTACAAAGAACTTTGCAATAGCAGGAACTGAAGAGAATCCCGTAGATGTTGCTGAAGCAGTGTCTGTGACAGGAAACTCTGTAGCCCTCTCTAATGTGACATCAAGTGCTAATGAAAAGAACATGACACTGGTAGCTCAGTAAGCTCCAGTGTCATTGACACTCAACTATAAAAAGACAACAAGTACAATATAGACATGAAACTAGTTAAGCTTGAGAATGTTACATACAATGGAACTTATGCAAGAAATGCAGTCCAGTCTAACAAGAACTGTGGAGTGATCTTGAAAGCTGATGATCAAGTCATCATCAAGAATGTCACTTTCACACAGGCTTCTTGTCCTGGAGACAATGAAGGCGTAAGTGCAGCTGCTCAGAGATACAATGGAATCGAGATTGGTCTCAACAATGGCACTCGTGTATATCGTCCTAAGAAGATAGACATTGAGAATGTAAGGTTTGAAGGACAGATCTCTAACAATGCTATCTTGATTTTTGACTGTGCAGACAATGCTGTCATCAACATCAAGAATTGCTACTTCAACAAAGTGTCTAATGCTATCAGATTCTCTAACTACTCAATGAGCAAGAATGTCACAATCAACATTGAAGACTGTATCATCAATCAGTGGGAGTCAAGGCCAGAATATGATGGATGGCAAGGATTCATGCTCCTTGAAGACTACAGAGGAGATCACAATAGTGTTCTAGATCTTGAAAAGTGCTTTGGAAAAGAGACTGGACTTGTCATCAACATCAAGAATCTCATTCTTCCTGATGGAATTCTGTATACTCAAGAAGATGTTGAAGGATCACTTGGTCTCATAGAAGACAGGACAAAGATGGTCATCAATGCTTGTGTAGACCATGCAGATGGCAATCCTCACACAGTAACTGAGTTTGGTGGTCTTCACGCATTCCCAACAATCAATGTGTCTCCTCTGAAGCAAGAGATTGAAGAACCTGTCAACTGAAGGTGAATAATTGAATCAGGTTATTCAAATACAAATATTAAAGAGTAGTTCTATTCTAATTTAGGACTACTCTTTAGTTTTCCCCAGGCCCCACCATGCCTCTCCCCAAACCCCTCACTAAGTTTCCTATACT
>AUXO011102761.1_pt1 | contig 16947 bp, 16 predicted proteins | sample 768731 | NCBI WGS metagenome assembly AUXO01 (sample SAMN02715735, study PRJNA202380) | gut metagenome | biome: sheep rumen | host: Ovis aries | place: New Zealand: Palmerston North
GGAGAGACAATTGGTATTGAAGTATATTCTGATGGAATATATGTTGTAGGATTTTATGAGGTAAATAATAAAATGATAGGTAAAGATGCTGGCTTTAAAGTTGGAGATATAATAAAAGAAATAAATAATGTTAAAATTAATAACATAAGTGATATAAATAATTTAATAAAAGAAAGTAATACATATGATTTTAAAATAATTAGAAATTATAAAGAAAAAGACATTTCATTTAAGTTAGAAGAAAAAAACAATATAATTAAAACAGGACTATATGTTAAAAATAAAATAGATGGTATTGGTACACTATCTTATATCAATCCAGAAACAAAAACATTTGCCTCTTTAGGTCATGAAATATTGGAAAGTAATTCTATGTCTAAATTCATAATAAACTCAGGAAATATATATAAAGCTGAAGTTACAAATATAAAAAAAAGTGAGGAAAGAATTCCTGGAGAAAAACAAGCAAATATTAATTTTGCTGAAACAATTGGTACAATAGATAAGAATGAAATAAATGGTATCTATGGTAAATATAATGGTAAAATAAATGAAAATAATACAATAGATGTTGGCAAAAAAGAAGAAATAAAACAAGGCGAAGCAATTATTAGAACAGTAGTTAATAATGAAACTAAAGAAGATTTTAGTATAAATATTTTAACCGTTGATGAAAATGATTCTGTAAAAAATATTTTATTTGAAATTACAGATTCAAAATTATTAGATAAAACAAATGGTATTATTCAAGGTATGAGTGGTTCACCAATAATTCAAAATAATAAAATTATTGGTGTAGTTAATTATGTAGTATTGGATAATCCAAAAAGAGGCTATGGTATTTTTATAGAAAATATGTTACAAGAAGAAGAAAAAAATAAATAGAGAAACTCTATTTATATATTAATATAACCTTCACCATTTTCTTTTGGATCACCTTTATTATATTTAGCAGAAATATATTTAATATTAGGATTTTTATTATTATTAGCTTCAATTATTTTATTTATATCAATATTTGCCGTTGAATTATCATTAGCTTTTTTCTCATATACCATAGTAGCAACTCCAGTATTAGAAACAGATATTCCTTCTCCATAGCCGCTATCTAAAGTCTTCGAACCAACTAATTTCATATTCTTTATACCAGAAGATGTATCATAAACAGTCAAAATAGTTTTATTTTTACCATAAGATCTAGACTCAATAAAATAGTCTTTACCATCCTTATGATAGGTCGCGATACCTTGAATACCATTATCTGCATTAACTGTTTCTTGATTATAATAAGTATATTTTTTATTAGCTTTATCATATGAAATATCCCCATAAACAAGTTTGCCATCTTCAGCAAATCTAGCAATAAATAACTTTTTAGCATTATTATCATAATATAATGTAGAAGCTGGATAATTTGTTTTTTTAGAGCCATCTTTTAAGGTAGTGTAATTTATAGAAACATTAGAATTAAGTTTAACCGAAACAGCACTATCCGAATTTTTTAATTTAATTAAATTATCATAATCATATGCATCAACATTTCCATTTTCACTAGCAATAAGTAAAACATGATTCTCTGAATCATATGTAATTCCACCAGAATGAGATTTATTATTTAAATCTAAATAAATGCTGTCGCTTTTTCCATCAATATCAATTATATATAATCTAGCATTAGCATTCTTTTTATAAGCTGAAATAAATATTTTATCTCCAATAACAGTTATTCCTTGAGGAGTATATTTATCTTTATATATCATAGAATAAGAAATTAAATTCTTAGGATTTACTGATCCATCTGGATTAATTATTTTATCATAAGAATCAATTAACATTGAAAGTAATAAACCTATACTCGTTGAATCTATTGAACCATTATTATAATCTTCTATAATACTTTTAGATTGATCTAAAATTCTTTTAGAAACAGCTAATTTTTCTTTTACATTTTCAATAGATTTACTTAAATAATCTAAATTATCGGCTAAAAAACCATCATATAATACTTTTGCATTGCAATCTTCAAGTTGTCTAGCTTTCTTAATAGCAGTATTAACACTATCATTCAAAGAAGTTAGCATTGAATTTATTGATTCATATATTGATTCACCAGCTAAATATTTATTATTATCATATTTAACATCCATTATTTAACAACCCACTTTCCATCTATATCAGAAATCACAGAGTAATTATTTAACTTGTTAGTCAATGAATTAATTTTATTTAAATATAAATTTTTACTAATATCATCAGTACAATTATTTGCCAAACTTTTTAAATTATTAATATTATTACTTAAATTATTATAATCCTCCTTATTTTTGGACAACATATCAATATATGAATTAATAGTAGAAATTGTTGAATTATAATTATTAAGTATAGTATTAACATTTGAAATCATATTATCAAAAACAAAATTAAAATGACTAAACTCATCAGAAATATCATCAGTTTTTACATATTCATTATATTTACCATTCATATATATACATTTATTCCATTCATTTTCTAAAGAATCAATTTTTTTCATAGCAGCATTGTAATCAGCTTCAATATCACTCATCATATTTCCTAATTCTTTTATAACATCTAAGGCATCATCCATAGTTGCTGCCTTTGGAATATCACCAAAATAAATCACTTTAGAATTATTACTTTTATTTAATTCCGGTCCTGTTCCACCAACAGAATAAGCATCTATTACTTCCATATCAACATCTTCTTAAAAAGAAGATAACACATAATACTTTAAAAATAAATATTGTAATTAATACTAAATCAATGTTAAAATTATTATAGAAAATAAATAGAGGGTGTAAATATGTATATAGATTTAATAGTTTTAATAATTTTAATGATTGTAGTTATAATGTTTTTCAAAAGATTCTCATCATTCGTCTTCTTTATCGCAATAGTAGATATATTTTTAAGAATTTTGACATTTATAAAAAATAATATTGGTCTTCCTGATGTAGCAGCATTAATAGGTAAATACTTGCCAGAAAGTGTTTTAAACATAATAAATAAGTATTGTAGTAGTATTCCACTCTTAAATACTATATTAAGTTGGGCATTTATTATAATTATGATTATATTTTTATCTTATATAATTAAAATATTTATTCATAAAAAGAAAATTTAATGAGATTCTAATTAACGACAAATTAGTCGTTTTTTTATTTATATAATAATCATGGTGATAAAATGAAAATATATATAGAACTAATATTCATAATAAATTTCTTAATAGACTTTATGATATTATATGGAACAAAAAGATTACTTAAAATAAATAAGTCTAATATAAGATTATTATTTGGTAGTTTAGTCGGATCATTAACAATATTTATATTATTAATAAATATAAATAGTATAACTTTAATAATATTAAAATTATTTTTAAGTGTAATTATTATTTTAATAAGTTTTGGTAAAAATAATATCCTTACTAATACTTTTTATTTTTATTTAATAAGTATTATTATTGGAGGAATATTATATTTATTTGATTTAAATAGTAATTTATATTTTAATTATTTACTATTAATTATTCTAAGCCCTCTAATTATTTATATTATAGTTAAAGAATTAAATAAGCATAAATTAAACATTAACGATAAATACTTAGTCGAAATAACACTAAAAAATAATACATATAAATTAGAAGGATTTATTGATACTGGAAATAGGTTAGCTTCTCCTTTCAAAAAAGAACCTATAATACTAGTGAACTTAAATATTAATTGCAATAATGTTATCTATGTACCATTTAAAGCATTAAATAATGATGGAATAATACCTTGTATTAGAGCAGATAAAATAAAAATAAATAATAAAATTATTGATAATTATTTAATAGGCCTTGCCCATGATAAATTTAATATTGATGGACTTAATTGTATTTTACCTAATAAATTAAAGGAGGATTTATGAAAATAATTGAATTTATTAAGAATTTATTTAAAAGATTTAATAATATTTTTTATATTGGTGCTACTGATATATTAAAGCCACCTCTAACTAAAGATGAAGAAGAATATTATGTTAAATTAAAAGAACAAGGTGACTTAAAAGCCAAAGAAAAGTTAATTGAACATAATTTAAGACTAGTCGTTTATTTAGCAAAAAAATATGAAAGTTCTAAAACGCCATTAGAAGATTTAGTAAGTATTGGAAACATAGGATTAATTAAAGGAATAAACACTTTTAGTAGTAATAAAAATATAAGACTAGCAACATATTGTTCAAGATGCATTGATAATGAAATACTTATGTACTTAAGAAAAAATAAAAAATTAAAAATGGAATTAAGTATCGATATGCCATTATCTTTAGATGGTGATGGTAATGAACTGCATTTAGAAGATATTATTGGTACAGATAAAGATATAGTTCAAAATGAAATTAATAATAAAAATGATAAAGAAATTATGATGAAATGTATTAGTAATTTAAAACCTAGAGATAAAGAAATAATGACATTAAGATATGGTTTATTTGGTTCACAAGAATTTACTCAAAAAGAAGTTGCTGAAAAGTTAGGAATATCTCAGTCATATATTTCACGAATAGAAAAAAAAGTTATAAAAAAATTACAAACTATAATTGATATTTAAATTTTGTGATATAGTAAATAGAAGGTAGGTGGAGTTAAGTGGCAAAATTATATTTTAGATATGGAGCTATGAATTGTGGAAAAAGTGCACTTCTTTTACAAACTATTCATAATTATGAAGATAGAAATATGAAAGTCTTAGTTATGAAACCAGAAGTTGATACAAAAGGAAATAAAAATATCATTTCTCGTATAGGTTTAAAAAGAGAGGCTGATCACATAATAAAAAAGAAAGAAAATCTATATAGTTATTTACAAAAAAATATTAATGAAATTAGTTGTATATTTATTGATGAAGCACAATTTTTAAAAAGAGAGCAAGTAGATGAATTAATGCATATTGTAACGAATTATGATATTCCAATTATTTGCTACGGACTAAGAACAGACTTCATGGGAAATGGTTTTCCAGGAAGCACTAGGCTTCTAGAAATTGCCCATTCAATTGAAGAAATGAAAACAATTTGTGAATGCGGTAGAAAAGCCACCATGAATGCTAGAATTGTTAATGGAAAATATGTTTTTTCAGGAGAACAAGTCGCAATAGATGGAAAAGACAATATTACTTATAAATCACTTTGTCCAAAATGCTTTTACAGAGAAAAAGATAAATATGATAAAAAGTTTAACAAATAATGTTAAACTTTTTCAATATATAAATATTCTAATATTTTATAATTATATTTTTTTAATTTATTTAAAGTAATTTTATCTAATAAAACAATATACTTAATATTATTATTAAATTTTTTAGATAAAATATTTGATTTATTTAAAATATAATTAACATTATTTAGTTCATTATATGAAAATTCTAATTCTATTTTATAGCCATTAATTAATTCAACTAATTCAGACTTTTTTAAACATTCCGTTACACACTTAGTATATGCTCTAACAAGTCCTCCTGCACCAAGCTTTATTCCACCAAAATATCTTACAACAACACATAATATATTATTTAAATTGTTCTTTTCTAAAACATTTAAGATTGGAATTCCAGCAGTTGATGATGGTTCTCCATCATCACTAGATTTTTTATAATCATTATAAATATAAGCATAGCAATAATGAGTTGCTTTAGGATATTGCTTTTTTATATTTTCTAAATAATTGGAAATATCTATATCATTAATTTTTATTAATAAACAAATAAACTTAGAATTTTTTATAACTATTTCATTTTCTATGTTATTTTTTATAGTCTTCATAACTTCACCAATTTAATTATAACCTAAAAAATAATCTAGTAAAATAATAATTTCATTGATATAATAAAATAGAATAGGAGGATGGAGATGTTTAAGAAGAAAAAAGAAACCGAAGTAGATATTACGAGTCTAAACAATATTTTAAAAATAGGTAGTAAATTAATTAATATTGGTTATTTTATGGCTATATTTGCTCTAGTAATATTAGTTACATATCTCTTAAAAGAATGGAAGATATTATTATTTCTAAAAGAATTATTAATAGTAATTTCTCCAATATTTATTGGTTTGATTATAGCTTGGTTATTTGATCCATTAGTTAGAAAATTACAAACCAAAAAGATACCTAGGTTATTAGGCTGTATTATTTCCTATATAATAATTATTGGTATTATTGTACTTATTGGTTATATGTTTATACCATCATTTACAGATCAAATAAAAGAATTTGTTAAAGCACTACCTGATATTATAGATAATCTAATTACTTTTGTTGCTGATATAATAAATAAATTTGATAATAACAATACAATTAATACTTCAAAAATGAAAAAAGAAATTACTAATTTCTTGTCAAATTATGGAACAAGTATTGCTTCTAATGTCCCAAAATATGCTTTATCGGTTGGTAAATCCGTTGTGAGTTCAGGTATTAATTTTGGTTTGGGCTTAATGGTAGGTTTCTATTTATTATATGATTTTAATAAATTAAATGGAAAGATTAAAAAAATATTACCAAATTCATGGAAGAAAAATTATAATGAATTGATTGATAGAATTAATAATTCTTTAAGAAATTATGTTCAAGGTGTTCTAATTGTAATGTTACTTGTTTTCTTAACTCAAAGTATAGGACTTACTCTAGCAGGCATGAAAGCACCTCTTGTATTTGCTTTATTTTGTGCAGTAACTGATATTATTCCTTATTTTGGACCGTATATTGGTGGAATACCAGCTGTTATCGTAGGATTTACAATTTCTCCAATTACTGGATTATGCGTACTAATTTCAATAATAATTGTTCAATTATTAGAAAATAATTTTTATCAACCATTAATAATGGGACATACTATGAAATTACATCCCGTAACAATAATGCTAGGATTATTAATCTTTCAACACTTCTTTGGCATATTAGGTATGATAATCGCAACACCAGTAATAGCATGTTTAAAAATATTATTTATATTTATTAATGAAAAATTACATATTTTAGAAAAAATTACCGGTGACACAGAAATAAATTCCAAAAAAACACAAGAAGAATAAGTAAACTTATTGTAATAATTAAAAATTATGATACAATATAAAATGTATTTGATATAAAACAATGATTAGAGATGAGTACAATAAGCACTTATTTTTAGAGAGTTAATGGCAGGTGAAAATTAACAATAAACTTATTAGAAGCTACTCTAGGAGTTTTATCGGTAATACCGTTATTTAAATCAAGACCAATATAGGATGGTACCGGACATTGTCCTCCTATAATGGTCTTTTATTTGTATAAAAAGGAGGATATATGAAAATATATGTGATAGGTGGAAAAGCTAAAAGTGGTAAAAATACTTTTGGAGAATATTTAAGAGAAGAATTAAAAGAATATGGTTACAAACCATGTGTTATGCACATAACAGAACCATTATATGAATATGCTAGAAATTATTTTGAATGGAATGAAAGAGATTCTGAAAAACCCCGTGAATTTCTACAAAAAATGGGTATCGAAATAATAAGAGATAAAATGGGGAAAAAAGATTTTTTACTTAATAGATTATATGAAGATATTGAAATATTAAGTAATTTCTTTGATGTATTTATTATAACAGATGCTAGATTAATACATGAATTTGAAAGTATAAAAGATAAATATGACGATGTTGTAACAATAAAATTAATTAGACGTAACTATAATGATGAGTTAACTGCTGAAGAAGAAAAACATATTACTGAACAAGAAATTAAAAATTATAATGATTTTGATTATATTATTGAAAATGATAATATTGATGACTTAAAAAGAAGTGCATTAGAAATTGTAAGAAGTGAAGAAATATAGGAGGATATTCTATGAATAAATTAATCGCAATTGTAGGTATGAGTGGAACTGGTAAAAGTGTTATAACAGATTATTTAGAAAGTATTGGTTGGAACAAACTATATTTTGGTGGGATTACATATAAATTAATGCAAGAAGCTGGAATTGAAAGAACTCCTGATGGCAAAAGTGAGAAAGAATTTCGGGAAAAACTAAGAAAAGATTATGGCCCAGAATGTTATGCAAAGTTCTTAGAACCTGACATAAAAGAAAACTTGAAAAAAGGTAATGTCGTTTTAGATGGTTTATATTCATGGTACGAATATAAATATTTAATTGAGAGATTTAAAAATCTAAAATTAATTTGCGTAATTACTGATAAGGAATTAAGATATAAGAGAGTAGGCAATCGACCTGATAGAGCATTTAATAAAGATGCTATTATATATAGGGATATATCAGAAATCGAAAACTTAGCCAAAGGAGGCCCAATTGCTTATGCCGACTATTATATTTTAAATAATGGTACGATAGATGATGAATTAACTAGATTAAAAGAAATTTTAAAAAAGATAGGAGAATAATATATGAAGTACATGACACATAATGATATAAGAAATACATGGTTTAAATTTTTTGAAAGCAAAGGACATAAAAAAGTAGAAAGTGCTTCTTTAATTCCAATTAATGATGATAGTCTTCTTTGGATTAATGCAGGAGTAACTCCGCTAAAAAAATATTTTGATGGAAGTGAAATACCAGAATCAAGAAGAATTGTAAATATTCAAAAATGTATAAGAACAAATGATATTGAAAATGTTGGAGTAACTAAAAGACATCAAACATTCTTTGAAATGATGGGAAACTTTAGCATTGGTGATTATTTTAAAGAAGATGCTATTAAATTTGCTTATGAATTATTAACTAGTGATAAATATTTTGGTATTGACAAAAATTTACTATATGTAACTGTTTATACTGAAGATGAAACAGCTAAAAATCAGTGGATTAATGAAGGACTAGATCCAACACATATCATTCCTTTAGAAGAAAATTTTTGGGAAATAGGGGAAGGCCCATGCGGACCAGATTCAGAAATTTTCTTTGATAGAGGAGAAAAATATGATCCAAATGGTAATGCTTTAGAATTATTTAAAAAAGATGAAGAGCAAGAAAGATATGTTGAAATATGGAACAATGTCTTTTCTCAATTTAATTCTAAACCAGGAATTGCCAGAAAAGATTATAAAGAATTACCTAGTAAAAATATTGATACTGGAGCAGGACTAGAAAGATGGTGTTGTATCTTTCAAGGCGTTGATTCTAATTTTGAAACAGATCTATTTACACCAATAATTAAACATATAGAAGAATTATCAACATTTGATTATGTTGGACAAAAAGAATTTAAAATAATAGCTGATCACATAAGAGCAATAACTTTTGCCTTAGCCGATGGAGCAACTTTCGAAAATATAGGAAGAGGCTATGTTTTAAGAAGATTACTACGTAGAAGTGTTCGTTTTGGTAAAAATATAGGAATAGAATGTCCATTCTTATATAAAATTGTCTCAGATGTTATCGATGTTATGAAAGATGCTTATCCATATTTAGTAGATAAAAGAAGTGAGATAGAAGTTAAAATATTAGATGAAGAAAAATTGTTCTTAAAAACATTAGAATCAGGCGAAAGAAGATTAAAGGAATTAGTACAAAACTCCAATGATGGATATATTAGTGGAGAAGAAGCCTTTAAATTATATGATACATACGGTTTCCCGTTTGAATTAACTGAAGAATATCTTACTGATTTAGGCTATAAGGTGTCACGTGAAGAATTTGATAAATATATGAATGTTCAAAAAGAAATGGCTAAAAAGAATGCTAAAAATATTTCCTCAATGGCTAGTCAGAAAAAAGTATTATTAGATTTTAAAGACCATTCTGAATTTGTCTATGGTATATATCGTCAAAGAAGTAATATAATTGCTATATTCTCTAATGATCAAAAAGTTAAAAGTATAGATCATGATACATATATTGCCGTTAAGAGGACTTGTTTCTATGCTACAAGTGGTGGACAAGTTGCTGATACTGGTATGATTATTGGAAAGAATTTTAAGGGACGTGTAATTGATGTATTTAAAGCTCCTAATGGTCAACATATTCATAAAGTAAAATTACTTGATGGAGTAATTACTGAAGGCGACGAAGTTGAATTAGTACTTGACCGTGATAGACGTAAAAAAATTGAAAAGAATCATTCAAGTGTTCATATGTTACAATATGCTCTTCAACAAGTAGTTTCTAATACAATTAAACAAGCTGGAAGTTATGTTGATGATGAAAGATTAAGATTCGATTTTACATATTCTGGTAAAATTACCGATGAAAATTTACTTGATGTAGAAGCATTTGTTAATAAGATGATAGCCGAAAATATTATTGTTTCAACTGAAATAATGCCTATTGATAAAGCTAAAAAATTAGGAGCAATGGCCTTATTTACAGAAAAATATGGTTCTATTGTAAGAGTTGTAAAAATTGGTAAATCAATAGAACTATGTGGAGGAACTCATGTTACAAATACAAGTCAAATAGAAAAGTTTGCCATTTATAACTGTGAATCTAAAGGTAGTAATGTATATAGAGTAGAAGGAGTTACAGGAGATAAAATTGAAGATACTATTTATGACACAATAAAACCATATACCGATGAAAAATTAAAACTATTAATTAAAGCTAAAGAAATACTAGAAGAAGCAAGAAATTCAGGTATTAAATTAGAATTTAATGTAGATGTAAATAATGATACTCCTGAATCATATAAAGATATAATTTATAGTAAAAATGAACTTCAATATGTTCATCATGAAGTAAAAGAATTAGAAAAAAAATATTATGATATAAAAACTAAAGAAACTTTAGAAAACTTAGATATATATAGAGAACATATTAAAAAAATAAATGGTGTAGAAACATTAATAATGATCTTAGAAAATAAAGATGTCAATTTATTAAAGTTAATTGCTGATGAGCTTATTAATGAAATGAATAATGCTTTTATATTCTTTATAAATAAAAAAGATGATGATAGTGTTAATTTTATTGCTAAATCCACATCATTTGTTAATGCCGGTTTAATAGTTAAGGATGCATCAGTTTCATCAAATGGTAATGGAGGAGGATCTCCTAAATTTGCACAAGGTGGAGGTAAAACTACAAAGTTTGTTTCTGAAATAATTAAACATATTGAAAAGGTAATTAAAGAGGCAAATGAATAATTATTTAATTGAAAATGAAGATTCAATTCTGATTGAACAAAAAGAAAAAGAAATAATAAATAAAAATAAATTTCAAAATGACCAAATCAATATCTATGATTTAGAAGAAGAATCTACTATTGAAGATGTTTTGGAAGACTTAGATACTTATAGTTTCCTAAGTTCTAAAAAAGTAATAATAATAAGAAATATTGAAGTATTAAAATATGATGAAAATAAAAAATCTTTTGACCATTTATTTAAATATTTAGATAATTCAAGTTCAGATAATTTACTAATTATTGAAGCTAAAAAACTTGATAATAAAAGTAAAATTAGTAAAGAATTAAAGAAAAAATGTGATTTTGTAAAAATAGAAATCAATTCAAAAAGCTTTATTAGACAAAAATTAAAAGATTTTAATCTTTCTCAAGAAACAATTAATTTATTAGATGAATATTGTTTAGGAGATATTTCTAAATTAGACAATGAATGTAATAAATTAATAAATTATAAATGGAATGAAAAAAAAATTACTAAAGAAGATATAATAAAACTAGTTGCTAAAAAAGAAGGAGATTCCAAAGAAGTAACTTTTGAATTTATAAAAGCTTTAGCAAGTCGTGATAAAAGTAAAGCCTTAAAATTATTTAAAAATCTTCTTAAATTAGATAGCGACGCTATAGGTATTATAGGATTACTTGCTAGTCAATTTAGAATTATGCTACAAGTAAAATTATTAGATGAAAGAAGAATGACTGCTAAAGAAATCGCAAAAATGTTAGATGAAAATGAATATAGAATTAAAAAAACAAGAGAATTAACACCATTATATACTGAAAAAGAAATAAGAAATTTAATTATCTCTTTAGAAGAAATAGATTTACAAACTAAAACAACCGATACTTCTGCTAAGAACTTGCTAGAAATGTTTATTATAAATATGTAAAAAAAATAAGAGATTGCCCTCTTATTTTTCTTTATAATTATTTTTTATTTTTTCAAGTTTTTCATAAATTTCTTTTATAATTTTTTCATATCCTAGATCTTTTGGATGATAATATTTTTTATTTTTTAATTTATCAGGTAAATATTGTTGTACAACAAAAGCCCCTTTATAGTCATGTGGATATTTATATTCTGATGAGTTTGTTTTAATATGATTTGGAATTGAGCCAACTGATCCATTTTCTATATCACTTAATGCTTCATCAAATGCAATATGAGCAGTATTACTTTTTGGAGATAGAGCCATTTCAGTAACTATTGTACCAATGGGTATTCTAGCTTCTGGAAGTCCAACCCTTTCTGCCGCATTAATAGCAGCATCAAGTCTAGGTCCAATAGCTGGATTAGCAAGTCCTATGTCTTCATAAGCAATAACTGAAAGTCTTCTAAACAAAGAGTCTAAATCTTCCTCATAAACAAGTCTAGCAGCATAATGTAGAGATGCATCAACATCACTTCCACGAATGGATTTTTGTAAACCACTGAGTACATCATAATGTCCATCACCATCTTTATCAGAGAAAAAAACTGGCTTACTATTTATTTTTTTTATTTTATCAATGGTAATAGTTTTATCATCTGTAGAATAATAACTAATCTCAAGTAAATTATAAGCATATCTTAAGTCGTTTCCAGAGAGTTTTGCTATTAAATCAATACTTTTATCATCAATCTTAATATCTTCGAGAAAGCCACTCTTAATAGCCTTATTTAAGCCATATACAATATCATCATATTCAAGTTCCTTTAATTCAAATAATTGACATCTACTTCTAATAGCAGGATTAATAGAATGATATGGGTTAGATGTTGTCATACCAATCAATATAATTAAACCTGATTCTAAACAAGGAAGTAATACATCTTGTTTATCTTTATTTAATCTGTGAATTTCATCCATTATTAAAACAAGTCCATCATACATCTTAGCTTCCTCTATAACAATATCTAAATCTTTCTTAGTATTATTAACAGCATTTAAAAATCTATATCTAACTCCTAAATCATTAACTATAGCATTCGCAATAGAAGTCTTACCAATACCAGGCTTACCATATAAAATCATTGAAAATAATTTTTTATTTTTAACTAAATTAGTAAGGGTTTTACCTTCTCCAATTAAATGTCTTTGTCCTATAATATCTTTTAAACTTTTAGGAGCTAATTTATAAGCTAAAGGTTTATCCATTAAAATCACCAAATATATTTTACCAAATAATATATTTAATTTATAGTTAAATATTAAAAAAATATGCTATAATTTATATGATGAAAATATGAATAGTGATCAATTTCTAAATAATACATATTATTCATATGTTTCTTACATATCAACAATAAACAAAATAAAAAACTTATATAACAATACAAAAAAACATATAATAAAAATACACTAATAAATTAATCAAAAATAGGATAATTAAATACCCCAAATAAAAAAGAGGTATTTTTAATATATAAAAGAAAGGATATTCAATCAATAAAGATTGATTTTATTTGAAATTATGAATATAGAAGATGGTATAAAGGAATTTATTAATTATTGTTTATTTGAAAAAGGACTTTCTGATAAAACAAGAAAGTCATATGAAAACGATTTAAATGTATATAAAAACTTTTTAAATAAAGAAAAAATATCAAATGTAAATGATATTAAAAGTGATAATATTAAAAAATTTATAAAAGAAAGAAATATTGAAAACACTACAACTATAGCTCATAATTTAACTGTTATAAAAAATTTTCATGCATATTTATTAAAAGAAGCAATTTCAAAAAATAATCCTGCTGAATTTATTGAAAGACCAAAGCTTCGCAAAAGTCTACCAAAAGTACTAAGTGAAGATGATATTTATAAGTTGCTTGATATTAATATTTGTACTCCATTTGACTATCGAAATAAAGCTATGTTAGAATTAATGTATGGTTGTGGACTAAGAGTAAGTGAATTAATAAACCTTGAAATAAATGATATTGATGAAATAAATTCAATAATTCGTGTAACAGGTAAAGGAAGCAAAGATAGGGTTATACCAGTAGGGGAGTATTCTATTTATTATTTAAATGAATATCTTAAAATAAGAGACAATCTTCTTAAGAAAAAAACATGTAATAAGTTGTTTTTAAATAATCATGGTTTAGGGATAACAAGACAAGGTTTTTTTAAAATTTTAAAAAGCTTATTAAAAGAAAAAGGTTTAAACGAAAATGTTTCACCACATACATTGAGACATTCATTTGCAACTCATCTTGTAAATAGAGGTGCAGATCTAAGAAGTGTGCAAGAAATGTTAGGCCACGCTGATATTTCCACAACAAAAATATATACAAAAATAAGTGATGAAAAAGTAATTGAAGATTATCATAACTATCATCCAAGAAATAAAAAATAAATTGAGGCGATAATATGAAATTTAAAAGAATATTTTTAATGGTTTTAGATTCAGTTGGAGTAGGGGAAGCAAAAGATGCAATAAAGTATGACGATATTGGAGCTAATACCCTTGGACATGTTGTACAACAAGATGATTTATTTATTCCAAATTTAAAAAAAATAGGTTTCTTAAATACTTTAACAATGAGTGATGATGAGAGTGAGGCATATTATACAATTGCTGAACCAAATAATGCAGGGAAAGATTCATTAAATGGTCATTATGAAATAATAGGATTAAAAAATGAAATCCCATTTAAAACATATAATCAAGGTTTTGTTTATGATATTCTAAATGGTATTGAAGAAGTAACAGGAAGAACAGTTATTGGAAACGTTTGTTCACGAGACAATTCAATAATTAATGAATTAGGAGAAAGACAATATAATTATGGTTCTATAATTGTTTATACATCATCAGATTCCGATATACAAATTGCAGCGCATGAAGAATCTATACCAATCTCAACACTTTATGAATATTGTGAAAGAATCAGAGCATTAACTTTAAAAGAAAACTGGCATATAGCTCGAGTAATAGCAAGACCATTTAATGGAAAACCTGGTCACTACAAACTAATTAATGCAGCAAGAAAAGATTATGCTATAAAGCCACCTAAAAAAACAATATTAAATAGTTTAATTGAAAATAACTATAATGTAATAGGAATTGGTAAAATAAATGATATATTTGATGGGCAGGGAATAAATAAACAAATTAAAGCAATAAATAATACAGAAGCAATAAATAAATTAACAGATATTATAGACAAAAATTTTACAGGTCTATGTTTGGTGAATCTAAGTGATTTTGATAGTCTTTATGGACACATGAGAGATGTTTCCGGATATGGAAAAGCCATAGAAGAATTAGATGTTGATATCCCAATAATATTAAATAAATTAAATATTGATGACTTATTGATTATAACTGCTGACCATGGAAATGATCCAACATTTAAAGGAAATGATCATACAAGAGAAAATGTTCCAGTAATAATATATAGTAGAAACTTTAAAAATCCTAAAAAATTAGATAAATTTGCAACACTTGCTAACATAGGAGCAACAATAGCTGATAATTTTGATATAGAAAAGCCAGAAATAGGTACAAGTATCCTAGATAAATTAGAATAAACAATTATTTTTAAATAAAAAAAAAGAATTTACTTCGTTAAATTCTTTTTCTATATTCTCTAATACCAAGAACAGTTCCTGAAACCAAGACAATACCTAATACAGTATATACCAAGTTATCAGAGCTTGCAGTATTGGGTACAGGAACAATTGTTTCACATTGAGATTTATAAGTTGCTTCATCAGTTAAATTACCATTAGCGTCAAAATATTTGCCAGAAACAATTTCACACTTATGAACATTACATTCTAAATCATACTCTTCAGCAGTAACTTCAGTACCATTTTTACCAAAATATTTATCATTACTTACTTCACAAGTCCTCTTAACTGGTGAAATACTTCCCTCAATACTTTGAGAAACTTCTTTTGGAGTTTTAACAAGAACAACTAAATCTTGCCAATTACCACCAGAATATTTTTCATATGATAATTGTGTTCCTGAGGCTTTAACAGAAACCTTTATATTTGTTGCTTCACTAAGAGAACTTTCTGGAACCTTTATAATAAATTTTTCATTATTATTAAATGTATTTTTCTCTTTACCATCAGCATCAGTAATAATTGTTCCTACTGGAGCATTATCTAAACTTACAGTAGCAGCTCCTGTTGCATTTGAAACAATAGTAATAACATTTGAAACATAATAATTGTTATCACTTGATTCTGTAAAAGATAGAGTAGGTTGATCTAATCTTAAAGAAACATTACTACTAAAATTAGCATTACTTCTAGCTTCATTAGCTAAAGCCTTAGCAGAATTATTAATATTTTCATTCTTTTTATAAGCATCTGGAATATAGTTATCACCTTTAACTAATTTCCAAATTGCTAATTGTGTAACAACAAATGAATCTTTAGAAGATCCAGATTTATTTAATAAATATAAAACAGATCCACTATTAGTTGTATCAACATATGGCAAAGATAAACCAGTTTTTCCACCAACTTTATCTGGAGTTATACAAAAAGCAACACCTTTATTTGTAACATAATATGCTTCATTTCTAATAGAGCCATCACTAAAAGTTGTTTTGATATATTGTTTATCAGTTATGACCATATTATCAACTGCATAAACATTTAAAACTCCTAAAAATGATATGGCAACAACAAGTAAAAATAGGCAAACAAATTTAAAACTCTTTTTCATATATAATTCCCCCTTGAACGACACTTATTATAGCAAAAAATAATTAAAAAATCAAGTGTTAAATAAATGAATATTAAAACGC
>AUXO012767886.1_pt1 | contig 16944 bp, 15 predicted proteins | sample 768731 | NCBI WGS metagenome assembly AUXO01 (sample SAMN02715735, study PRJNA202380) | gut metagenome | biome: sheep rumen | host: Ovis aries | place: New Zealand: Palmerston North
TCGTGGGATTTGTGAGTGAGTTTATATATCCACACGATTGGCTTCTCTAAAATACGCTTCAGATATATCTGTATCTCCTCGTGGAATGCTATCTGCTTAACAAGGATAGAGTGCAGACGTGCATTGTTTGCACCCCAGATATCAGTGAAGAGCTGGTCTCCAACAAAGAATGTTGTTTTTCTTTTGGTGCCCATAAGCCTCATTGCTTCGAGATAACCGTCTCTTTTGGGCTTGCCGGCTTTATATACATAGCATCCGTCTACGGGATCACTAAAATTTTTTACTCGTGGTTCCTTGTTGTTTGAAACAAAACAGTATTTGAACCCCAGTTCCTTAAGCTGCTTGAAGAGAGCAAGGGACTTCTCGTCATGCATAGCATTGTGCGGTACGAGTGTGTTATCTATATCAAATATGATTCCTCTGTATCCTTTGTTATAATACTTCTCAAAATCAATAGAGTATGTTGAATCGTAATATTCCTTTGGAAATAATTTGAAACTCATTAATGATTTTCCTTTCTGTTTTTGGTTATTTATAATTTGCAAGCTATATCAGTTAAAGAATTCATATACTGCAGAAGCAGCCTTTGCATCCATACCTTCAACCTCGGAAAGCTCTTCAAGAGTTGCTTTTTTGATATTATCAACGTCCTTGAAGTGAAGCAGTAGTGCCTTTCTTCTTTTAGGTCCGATTCCTTTGATGTCATCAAGGATGGATCTTGTCTGTTCGGCGCTTCGAAGCTGCTTATGATAATCTATGGCGAATCGGTGTGTTTCGTCCTGAAGTGCAGTGACCATATGGATGGCTTCGCTTCCGGGCTTGAAATCAACTTCTTCATCCTGATAGTATAGACCTCTTGTTCTGTGCTTATCATCCTTTACCATACCACAAACCGGAATCTCGAGTCCAATACTGTTTAAAACAGCCTCTGCTATATGAACCTGCCCCTTGCCACCATCCATCATGATAACATCAGGGAGTGGTCCCAGTTTTTCGTCAGTATATCTTCTGGAAAGAACCTCTTTCATGGAAGCGTAATCGTCAGGACCTTCAACGCTTCTAAGTTTGAACTTTCTGTACGCATTACGTTTTGGTTTTCCGTTTTCAAAAACAACCATAGAAGCGACAGAGTGGTAGCCGGAAATGTTTGATATATCGAAAGCCTCCATACGGACTACATTTTCGGCTCCGATTATCTCGGCAATTTCCATGCAGGCACCGGTGGTTCTTTTCTCGGCTCTTTTTATTCTCTCGATATCCTGTTCGAGCACAAGCCTGGCGTTGTCCGCGGCCAGCTTGATAAGTCCTTTCTTTTCGCCTTTCTGTGGAGTTGTGATTACGACCTTCTGGCCCTTTCTGTCGGAGAGGTAGTCTGTTATGACCTGTTCATCCTCCACACCTGTGATGGTTAGTATCTCTTTGGGAACAAAAGGTACAGCAAAATAGAATTGTTTGATAAAAGCAGTTACGATTTCACTGTCTGTATCGTCTGTATCAATTGACATGTGATGGTTCTCGCGGCCAATCAGACTGCCATCTCTGATAAAAAATATCGATATGACGGAGTCCTTATCTGCACGTGCCATAGCTATTATATCCTTATCATCTGTGGAGCTGCTGCTTACCCTTTGTTTCTCGGATATCTTCTCGACGCTTTCAAGGATATCTCGGGTTTCGGCTGCTTTTTCAAATTCCATTCTCTCGGCATAGTCAGACATTTCCTTTTTCAGCCTGTTTATGACGGGACGGGTGTTTCCGTTCAGAAAGGCAGCGGCTTCCTCTACATTTTTATAGTAATCCTCCCTGCTGATAAGCCCAGCACATGGCGCGGGACACTGGCCTATCTGGTAGTAGAGACATGGCCTGTCATCACATTTGCTGTTATTCAGATCCCTGTTACAGTTTCTCAGATGGAAAAGCTTCTTAACAAGAGCGATAGTGTCATGTACGGCTTTTCTGTCAGTGAAAGGACCGAAGTAGAGGGATTTGTCTCTGGACATACGGTGGCTCATCATTATCCTCGGGAAGAGGTCACCTACAGTAAGCTTTATGTATGGATAGCCCTTGTCATCTGTCATAAGAGTGTTGTATTTGGGCCTGTGTTCCTTAATCAGGTTACACTCCAGAACGAGTGCTTCCATTTCGGATGCAGTTATTATGTATTCGAAATATGCTATCTGAGATACCATCTTCGTGATTTTCGGTGAATTATTATGACCATGTCCGGCTCTGAAGTATTGTCTCACGCGGTTATGGAGATCCAGTGCTTTACCCACATAAAGAATAGCCTCGTTTTCGTTATGCATTATATAAACGCCGGGGCTGTGTGGAAGCTTATTCAGTTCTTCTTCTATATCAAATGTGTTCATAGCTCTTATATTATACACTTTGATGGGGAAGATTAGTAGTGAAAAAAAACTTTCGATATGGTAGAATATAGATAGCGCTTTTTGTGCGACGACCATGATCGGTCAGTCAAAAATAAATAATGGGGGAAGGTAAATGAAAGAAGAGTATTCGGTTTCTCTTACTGAGTTTATCAATAAGATGAATCTTCAGAATCATACACCGGAGATTAATACCGATGAGATATTCATCAGTGATCCGGACATTAACAGACCGGCGCTTCAGCTGGCCGGTTTTTTTGAACACTTTGATACGAATCGTGTTCAGATATGCGGAAATGTTGAGAACGCATATATAGCAGACAAGCATACAAGGGATGAGGCGAAGGAGATATTCGATAAGCTGTTTACCTATAACATCCCCTGTCTGGTATTCTGCAGAGGCATAGAGCCTTATGATTTTGTTATTGAAGCAGGAAAGAAGCATGGAATTCCCATACTTACAAGTCCTGCTACAACATCATCCTTCGTGCATGAGACAGTTAGGTATCTGCATGAAGAGCTGGCACCACGTATATCGCTGCATGCTGTTCTTGTAGACGTTTTCGGTGAGGGAGTTCTCATCATGGGCGATAGTGGTATCGGTAAGAGTGAGGCTGCTCTTGAGCTCATAAAGAGAGGCCACAGACTTGTTGCTGACGATGTCGTTGAGATAAAGAAGATCAGCGACGAACAGCTTATTGGTCAGTCACCTGAGATAACGAGACATTTCATCGAGCTTAGAGGTATAGGAATTATAGATGTTAAAACTATGTTCGGTGTAGAATGCGTCAAGATATCACAGCAGGTTGATCTTGTTATCAAGCTTGAAGAGTGGGATAAGGATGCTAATTATGACAGACTCGGACTTTCGGATAGTCATATAGAGATACTTGGAACCAGCATAGTATCACATTCGATTCCTATTAGACCGGGACGAAATCTGGCTATTATCGTCGAATCTGCGGCAGTAAACCACAGACAGAAGAAGATGGGCTACAATGCTGCGCAGGAGATGTATAATCGTGTTACAAAGGGTCTGCAGAATAATCAATAATTTCATTCCCGATGGGGATGTATGAATCATAGGAGGAGCATTATATGTCAAAGTATGTATTTGGAGTTGATATCGGTGGAACAACAGTTAAAATCGGACTTTTTTCTATCGAAGGAGAACTTCTGGATAAATGGGAGATAACAACAAGAACTGATGATGGTGGAGCTTATATCCTGTCTGATATAGCAGCATCAATCGATTCAAAGATGAAGGAGAAGGAGATAGCCAAGGAAGAGGTTAAGGGTATCGGAATGGGAGTTCCGGGACCTGTCAAAGAAGACGGAACAGTTGTCAAGTGTGTAAACCTCGGCTGGGGAATCTTCAATGCGGCTGATGAGCTGAGTGAGCTTACGGGATTATCAGTTAAAGTTGGAAATGATGCAAATATGGCTGCTCTTGGTGAATACTGGCAGGGTGGCGGAAAGGACTATGAAAACGTGGTTCTTATCACTCTTGGAACCGGTGTCGGCGGCGGTATCATACTTAATGGTAAAATGATTGCCGGAGTAAACGGAGCCGGAGGTGAGATAGGTCATATGACTATAGATCTGAATGAAAGTGATGTCTGCAATTGTGGCAAGAAGGGATGTCTGGAGCAGTATGCATCAGCAACAGGAATCGTAAGACTGGCGAACAGAGCACTTCAGGCAAGTGACAAGCCTTCAAAGCTGAGGGAGGTAAAGTATATCTCTGCAAAGGAGATATTCGATGCCGCCAAGAATGGTGATGATCTCGCGCTTGATCTGGTTGAGGAGCACGGAAGGAGACTTGGACTTGCACTTGCAAATGTTGCGGTTGTTGTTGATCCTGAGGTCTTTGTTATCGGCGGTGGTGTATCAAGAGCCGGAGACATACTTATCAATGCTACACGTAAGTACTATCAGGAGTTTGCTTTCCATGCATGCAGGAACACCAAGTTCGAGCTTGCAACTCTGGGAAATGATGCCGGTATGTACGGTGGAGCGGCATCTGCTTTGTAATAATTAACAGTAAAAGCATGAAAATAGTAGAATTTTTAACTATTTTTGTGAATTGAAAAATATTACTCTATGGGGTACTATGTACTTTGTAGAGTTTTATTTTGTGCAAAGTATGGCCAAGATAAAGAATATTTGGAGTATTTCATATGAATTTTGAACTTTTAAAAAATGAACCTATGTCCAAGCATACTACCTTCAAAACAGGTGGCTGTGCCGATGCCTTTTATAGGGTTTTCAATATCGATGGACTAAGAGAGGTTCTTGAGATAATTTCCGCAAAAGGCGAAAAACCTCTTATCATCGGAAATGGTAGTAATCTTCTTGTTTCTGATATGGGACCCGGTGTCCCGGTGATCGAGATAGGAGAAGGGATGTCGGAGGTGTCGGTAGACGGTGATACTATAGTCGCACTTGCCGGTGCCAGACTTTCTAAGGTTTCCAGATGTGCTATGGAAAACAGTCTGACCGGAATGGAGTTTGCATCAGGGATACCCGGAACTATCGGAGGCGCTCTCTATATGAACGCCGGTGCATACGGCGGAGAGATGAAGGATATAGTTCAGTCTGTAAAGGCATATAAGGACGGCGAGATCATAGAGATAGCCGGAGAGGCTATGGACTTTGGTTACAGACACAGCAGAGCTATGAATGAAGATATGATACTGCTGGGTGCTACGCTTAAGCTGAAAGCAGGAGATAAGCAGGAGATAGAAGCGTTGATGAATGATCTCAATCAGCGCAGGCGTGATAAACAGCCGCTTGAATATCCAAGCGCTGGTTCTACATTTAAGAGGCCTGAGGGGTATTTTGCAGGCAAGCTTATAATGGATGCAGGACTTGCGGGGGATTCCTTCGGAGGAGCTATGGTAAGTCCAAAGCATTGCGGATTTATAGTTAATACCGGAGGAGCGACATCAACTGATGTGTACGCGCTTATTCAGAAGGTTCAAAGTGTTGTATATAGTAAGTTCGGCGTCATGCTAGAGACCGAGGTTAAAATGATAGGGGAGTTTTAAAAACGGAGGGGCATAATTTTGCGTTTTGTTATTGTTACGGGGATGAGTGGTGCAGGAAAATCAACAGTTCTGAAATCCCTTGAGGATCTCGGATTCTTCTGTGTTGATAATCTGCCCGTAGAACTTATTGATAAGTTTGTTGAGCTTACAAGTGATACGAATTTTACAAATGACAAGGTTGCGCTTGGTACAGACATAAGAAGCGGAAGCTCGCTCGATGAGCTGAGTGATATACTGAACCGTCTTCGTGAAAACAAGTTTAATTATGAGATTCTTTTCCTGGATGCAGCAAATGATATACTTGTTAAGAGATATAAAGAGACGCGTAGGGAACATCCGCTGGCAGTGGGTGGTTCACTTATAGATGGAATAATTGAGGAAAGAGAGAGAATAGACTTTCTCAGCAATATAGCCGACTATACTATAGATACTTCAAAGCTTCTCACGAGGGAGCTTAAGGCTGAGGTAAGGAAGATATTCTCCAAGGGTAAGGAATATAAGAATCTGATTGTGACTATCATGTCGTTCGGATACAAGTTCGGAATTCCGCAGGATGCTGACTATGTTTATGATGTGAGATTTATGCCAAACCCTTATTATATAGATAACCTGAGAAGAAAGACCGGTAATGATGAAGAGGTTCAAAACTACGTCATGGATGCTCCTGAGAGCAAGGATTTTGTAGATAAGCTGGTTGATATGTCAGGATTTCTGATCAAACAGTACAGCGCGCAGGAGGAGAGACATCAGCTGGTAATCGCCATCGGATGTACAGGCGGAAGACATAGATCAGTAACCGTGGCAAATGAGCTGGGCAAGAGACTCTCAGAACTTCCGTATTCATTCAGGGTGTTCCACAGAGATATAATTAATGATTCGTATGTTAAGGGTGAGATGTAATGTCATTTTCGTCTGATTTGAAGATAGAACTCCTTGATATAATACCGAAGAATATCCATTGCAGATATGCTCTTCTCGCCGGCTTCATGTCAATAAACGCCAGATTAATAACGACAGAAATTGGCACGGACTTTGCCGTGAGAGTGGAGAGTGACGAGGTAGAGGATTTTATCCTGAAGCTTATCAGGATGACAACGGAAATAGCTGATGAGGATATAGTCAGGGAAAATGAGAAGTCACACCACAGAAAGCTGATCATTAAAGAAGCAGATTTCGAAAAAGAGCTTCGCCCCAGACTGAAGCTTGGCAGTGAGAATAACAGGGTGACTGTAAATGATATAATAACCGAAAGAAGCTGTTGCAAGAAATCGTATCTGAGAGGTGCATTTCTGGCAGGAGGTTCCATCTCGAATCCCGAGAAGTCGTATCATGTGGAGATATCTGTCCCTACAAGGACAGAGGCTGTGAAACTGCAGGGCATACTAAATTCATTTAGTCCAGGTGCCAAGGTGATCAGCCGAAAGGACAGGTTTATTGTATATATAAAAGATGCAGAAACTATCTCCAATACATTTGGCATCATAGGCGCGTCAAAATCTATGATGGAGTTTGAGAACATAAGAATTCTCAAGGATTTAAGAAACAGCATAAACCGAGAGGTTAACTGTGACACTGCAAATATGGCAAAAACGGCAAATGCTGCCGCTAAGCAGATAGATGATATCAATTATTGTTTATCTCATATAAATCCTGAAGATATGCCTGAAGCTTTAAGAGAGATGGCAGAGGTCAGACTTAAGTATCCGTATCTCTCGCTAAAGGAACTGGGTGACAAATTTACCCCGCCACTCGGTAAATCAGGTATAAATCACAGGCTAAAGAAAATCAGCGATATGGCTGATAAACTCAGAAAAAGTGATGGTATTTTAAAGGAGAAAAAATTATGACTAAGAAGATGTTTAGGGTTAGTATTCCACAGTTTGATGAAGCTAGACCGGTAGCTGAGATAGTTCAGACTGCCAGCAAATTCAGAAGTGAGATATTCCTTATCTCCGGTACTAAGAAGATAAATGCAAAAAGTATAATGGGGATGATGAGTCTGGGACTTTGCAATGATGAGGAGATAGAGATAGAAGCATCTGGATGCGACGAAACTGATGCAGTAGATTCTATTATAAGTTATATGAGTCAGGATTGATTGATATCTCCTTCTGTGTTATAATAAATTAGTTATTTTATTACATGAATTTTTAACGTGTGGAGGATGTAAAATGGGCTTTTTCAGTAATCTGAAGGATAAGTTCTCTTCTTTGACCGGTGGTGGTAAAAAATCAAATAAGAGTACCGTTGAGCTTCAGTATGATAAGGCTATGAGTCTTTTTGAGAATGCAAATGGTAACGAAGCCATAGATATTCTTGAAGGAATAGCTGATATAGGTATCAACGAACAGACATATAAGCAGTTTGGTCTGGATGCTCTTAAGGTGCTTAGCGAGTTCTATGAGAACGGTGAGTACAGCAATACTAAAACCGAAAAAGATCTCAATAAGGCTGCTTCATATCTTGAGAAGTATACGAACCTCTCAAATGATGCAGAGATGATATACAAGGCCGGCAAGATGTATCTCGAGGCGCAGAACTTTTCAAAGGCTGTAACTCTTTTTGAAAAGGCTGCCAATGCGGGAGTTAAGTCAGCTTATATGAACCTCGGTTCTATCTATGAAAACGGACTTAGCAGAATTGATGAATACGGAAATAAGAGTGAGTTCATTATCCCTGTAGATCTTGACAGAGCTATGGCCTGGTATAAGCAGCTTGCTGATCTTGGTGATGAGAATGCCATGAAGGCTTATGACCGTGTTGAGTATGCAAGTCAGCATACTGATTCTCTTGAGTTCGAAGAGAAGGATAAGCTCTACACAGAGATTTCTGAGAAGCGTAAAGAGAAGGGTAAGGAACCAAGATACAAGATCATAGACCCGGCATCACTCCAGTATCAGTATACATATGTACATAATCAGGTTGATGGATATATCCACAAGCTTCCTAAGGATTGGGTTAAGACCATCAACGAAGAGACTGATGAAGAGTATTATGCACCTAACCTTACATACAAGGATTTCGAGATGTATGTAAGCTATGACAGTATCCCGAGAGAGTCCAAGAAAACTCTTGAGAATTATCTGAGATACTGTAATGAGGCTTTTGATGAAGAGCTTCAGCTTAAGTCATATATAACAGAGTATGCAGATGGTATATGTACAACCTTCTATCATAAAGAGATGAACAAGGGTATAGTTACATTTGCATTCTATCAGGGACGTAGACTTGCATGTATGAGATTCGTATGTGCTACTATGGAGATTATAGAGCAGTACGAAGAAATCATCTTTGAAACAGCGAACTCATTTGCATTTGTAAATCCTACACGTGTCAGCGATCAGAGTCTTAACCGTAAGGATAATCAGTACTACAGCGAAGCTGTTTACTGTTATTATCTGGAGGATTATGAAGGAGCCATGTCCAATGCCAAGCAGGCGCTTAAGCTTGGTTCTATCAAAGCTTCATATCTTCTTATTGATCTTTACTACGACAAGGATTCACCTTATCGTGATATCGAGAAGACTATCAGCTACGCTAAGCAGCTGTTTGAAGCTACTAAGGATCCTGACCTTGCATTCCTTATCGGTAATATCTTCGATCAGGAGCGTAAGGATTATACCAAGGCTCTTAAGTGGTATGAGGATGCAGAGAGACTGGGACACAAGAGAGTTCCTTTCTATCTCGGTAGATTCTACTATTATGGACTTCTTTCAACCGGAAGAGACGGAGAGAAGGCGCTTAAGTACTTCAAGCAGGCACAGGCAAATGGTATATCAGAAGCTGATGCTTATATCAATGATATCAAGGATCTCCACGGAGAGAACCTTCAGAGTGCTATAGATAAATGGGAAAGAGCCGTGAAGGCAGGTTCTGCTGCAACAGCACTTAAGGTTGCACTTATGAAGCAGAGTCAGGTGTTCTATATCGCTAATGATTATGAGATAGAGAAGGCATTCCTTGAAGCACTTGGTCTCGGAAGTACACAGGCTGCATATGAGCTTGGTAGGATATATGAGAGACAGGAGCTTAACCCTGAATTCTCAGGAGAGAAGAAGTCTCTTAAATACTACGAGAAAGCATTTGACAGTAATTACGAAGACTTTGATAAGGAGAATTTGTTCAAAGTTATTGAATATAAAGAGGAAAAGGGCGTTGCAGAAGAAGACATCATTAACCTCTATATGCAGAACGCATCTATGGCTTACGAGCCTGCTGTTGACAAGATCATATCGAAGGTTAAGTATCGTACACCTCAGATAAATGAGCTTTATGAAGTTCTTATGAAGACTGCAGAGAGCGGTGATGATTCAGCGATTATCTGTATGAACAAGATGGAGAAGACCTATCCTGATCTTATCATCAAAGAACCTGAGAAGGATCAGAAGGTTATTGAGAATAAGTTCTTCCGTCTTATTGTTCCACGTTCAAGCGTAGCAACAATTGAGGATGATGGTGGTACTATCAAGATTGCAGATTCGGTTATTGAGTTTGCCGTTGCAGAGCTTCCTATAAAGGTTGATTCTGAGGATGATTATCTGAAAATCTACAAGCTCATTCTTTCTGAATATCTTCCTGATGATAATGCTGAAATCATTATCGCAAATTCAAGAATGATCGGTTCAGGAATGAGAGAGTCAAAGGATAATGTACATAGTTTCAGTATCCTTCTTATCAGCTCTAAGAACCAGTATCTGTTCAAGCTCAGCTCAAGAGATCGTAGACAGATGATCCAGTTCAAGGATGAGCTTATACAGATTGCCAAGTCACTTGTTGAGTCCGGTGAGATATACGTTTCCGAGGATGGATCCAGAAGAAATATCGGACTTGCAGCTATGCTTCATGCAACTGAGGGTGGCTTCCTGTCAATCGGTAAGGATGAATAAACTGAATAGTTTTTATATATCTCAGGGCAGGGTGTGATTCCCGACCGGCGGTGAAGCTTTAAGCTGAGCCCGCGAGTTGCAGAAGCAGCTGATTCCGTGTAAATCGGAAGCCGACAGTAAAGTCTGGATGGGAGAGCATATATTATTAAAATGCCCTGTGTTATATACAGGGCATTTTTAATTGTAAAATGCTGATAAGGCTAGTGAGTTTCACTCGAGGCCGTTTTGGGCCTCTGCCATATCGCTCTGCGATATGCAATCCTTCCTTCGGAAGTATTGATTCTGCTACGCAGAATGCATCTGTCTTTCAGACAGACCCTCGATTCTCCGAATCGAGAGCTGATTCTGCGCTTAGCACTTCATGCGGCAGCTAGGGGAGCCCAAACCGTGCGAGAGCAGAGCCGAGAGGGGAACTGCATCTAGCTTATCAGCATAGTAGCTTTAATTAAAATATGAGGAGATGATAAAACATGGCATATGAAAAGAAATATATGGAGCGTGCCATAGAGCTCGCTAAGAGAGGAATCGGTGCAGTGAATCCGAATCCACTTGTCGGCGCGGTTATTGTAAAGGATGATCGTATTATAGGTGAGGGCTACCATACGAAATTCGGTGAGCTCCATGCAGAGCGCGAAGCTCTTAAGGATGCTGAGCAAAGAGGCGAGGATGTAGAGGATGCTGAGCTTTATGTAACACTTGAGCCCTGCTCTCATGAGGGAAAGCAGCCACCGTGTACTACAGCGATAATAGCAGCCGGAATAAAGAGAGTATATATCGGTTCAAATGATCCGAATCCTCTTGTAAACGGTAATGGAATATGGGAGCTCAGGACAGCAGGTATAGAGGTTGTAACTGGATGTATGAAGGAAGAGTGTGATGCATTCAATTATGTATTCTTCCATTATATAGAAAAGAGCACACCGTATGTTGTATATAAATATGCAATGACACTTGATGGTAAGCTCTGTACGAGGACAGGAAACAGTAAATGGATATCAAGCGAAGAGTCAAGGAACCTGGTACAATCCTTCAGAAATGAATACATGAGCATAATGGTAGGAATAAATACCGTCTTAAGAGATGATCCTTCACTTCTTTGCCACGATGAATATGGAAGAAATCCTATAAGAATTATATGTGACAGTGATCTGAAGATTCCTATGGAGTCCCAGATAGTAAAGACTGCAAAGGAAGCAAAAACATATATAGCATCACTCAGAGAAAATGAAAAGAGAAACCGTCAGAAGATAAGAGAATTAAAGGAACTTGGAATTGGAACGCTGCTTCTTCCTGCAGATGAAAATGGAAATGTTGACGTGGAGAAGCTTATGATCCAGCTTGGTAAGATGAAAATTGATGCACTTCTTTTAGAGGGTGGCGGAGAGCTGGCCTATAGCATGTTATCCAAGGGTCTCGTAGATGAGGTAAGAGCATTTATAGCTCCGAAGATATTTGGTGGGTCAGATGTGCCTTCTCCGGTTCGAGGAAAAGGCGTGGATCTGGTCGAAGAAGCCTATAATTTCAGGCTTGATAAAATGAGCAGGATAAATGACGATATCTATGCCAGGTATCTGAAGGTATAGGAGGTGACATACTTTGTTTACCGGAATAATAGAAGATGTAGGTACTGTAAAGAGTATCAGCAGGGGACAAAGCTCTGCGATATTTACTATACAGTCCCAGAAGATACTCACAGATGTATCTGTTGGTGACAGCATAGCTGTAAATGGAGTCTGCCTGACTGCAACCAGTCTCGGCACAGATACATTTACGGCAGATGTTATGCATGAGACATTAAACAGATCTACTCTCGGAACCTTGAAATCTGGTAGTTATGTAAACTTGGAACGAGCTATGGCTGCTGACGGAAGATTCGGGGGTCACATAGTTTCCGGGCATATAGACGGAACCGGAGTGATTACTGACATTAAACCTGATGACAACGCTGTCTGGTACACGATAAAAGCAGACGAAAGTATAATCAGGCTGATAGTTGAAAAGGGTTCCATCGCAATAGACGGAATAAGCCTTACAGTTGCTTATGTAGATGACAACGTTTTCAAGGTATCAATAATACCACACACGCTTAAAGAAACTGTTCTAAGCTACAGAAAAAAGGGTGACAGTGTCAATCTTGAAAACGATATCATAGGCAAATATGTTGAACGACTACTTACATTTAAAGAATCACATAAAGAAAAAAAGGGTCTCAGAATGAGTACACTTATAGAAAACGGATTTATGTAATGAAGGGCGGAGATAGGAATGGAATTTAATACGATTGAAGAAATTCTCGAGGACATAAGAGCAGGAAAGCCGGTGGTCATCCTGGATGATGAGGAGAGAGAGAATGAAGGCGATGTAATATTCGCAGCAGAACATGCGACAACAGAAAATGTGAATTTTATGGCAAAGTATGCCAGAGGACTTATATGCATGCCAATGGATGAATACTATAGTGATAAGTATAATCTGCCTCAGATGTGTATAGTTAATACAGATAATCACACGACTGCATTTTCCGTATCTATTGATCACGTTGATACTACGACCGGTATATCTGCTGTCGAGAGAGGACTTACTGCAAGGAAGTTTGCTGACGATAGCTCTACCAAGAATGATTTCAGAAGACCGGGGCATATGTTTCCGCTTCAGGCCAAAAAAGGTGGAGTCATAGAGAGAGCTGGCCATACAGAAGCAACCGTCGATCTCTGCAGACTGGCAGGTTGTAAGCCTGTAGGTCTTTGTTGTGAGATTATGAATGATGACGGAACAATGGCGAGACTTGATGATCTCGTAAAATTTTCCGATGAGCATAAGCTCAGGATATCAACCATAGAAAAGCTGGTGCAGTACAGAAAAGAGCATGAGGTTTTTGTTGAGGAGGTTTCTAGCGCGAAGCTTCCTACCAGATATGGAGAGTTTATAATCCACGGCTTCATCAATAAGCTGAACGGGGAACATCATGTGGCCCTCACAATGGGTGAGATCACAGAGGAACCGATACTTGTCAGAGTACATTCGGAGTGTCTCACAGGAGATGCATTTGGCTCAGCGAAGTGCGACTGCGGACAGCAGCTCGACGCCGCAATGAAGAGAATAGCCGAGGAAGGAAGAGGTGTACTGCTCTATATGAGACAGGAGGGCCGCGGAATAGGTCTTATAAACAAGATAAGAGCCTATGCACTTCAGGATCAGGGACGAGATACAGTTCAGGCAAATGTAGAACTCGGATTTCCGGCTGATGCTCGTGATTATACCACGGGAACACAGATACTTGTGGAGCTTGGTGTGAGGCAGATGAGACTTATGACCAATAATCCTGACAAGGTTTACGGACTTAAGGGTTATAAGCTCGATATTGTTGAGAGAGTACCTATAGAGATAGCGCCATCTGCTTATGATCTTTTCTACCTGCAGACAAAGAAAGAGAAGATGGGGCACATGTTAAGTGATATATAAAAATGGAGGATAATCAAGATGAAAATTGAAGGAAATGTAGTAGCTAAGAAGGATGTGAAGATAGGAATTGTAGCAGCAAGATTCAATGAGTTTATAGTTTCAAAGCTCGTTGAAGGAGCAAAGGACGGACTTGTAAGACATGATGTTTCTGAAGAGAATATAGATGTTGCATGGGTACCGGGTGCATTTGAGATTCCTCTTATTGCCAAGAAGATGGCAAAGTCCGGAAAGTATGATGCAATCATCTGTCTAGGTACAGTAATCAGAGGTGAGACAAGCCATTATGATTATGTATGTGCAGAGGTAAGCAAGGGTATAGCTCAGGTAAGCCTTGAGGCTGAGCTTCCTGTTATGTTTGGAATTCTTACTACTGATACTATAGAGCAGGCCGTTGTAAGAGCCGGTACAAAGGCAGGCAACAAGGGTTATGACTGTGCACTTGGTGCAATCGAGATGATCAACCTCATGGAGAATATCTAATGAATCTTCTTTTTTTCGACATTGATGGAACTCTCATAACAGACGACGAGAGAAGGATACTTCCTGATTCTGCGAGAGATGCCATAAGACTTGCAAGAGAAAAGGGCGATATGGCATTTATAAATACAGGACGAGTGTTCTGTAACATCGATCCTTTTATCAGAGATGTGGGTTTTGACGGCTATGTCTGCGGATGCGGAGGATATATACGCGTTGGTGACAAGGTTCTCTATCATAAGCTTTACAGTCAGGAGGTCTGCAGAAAGCTTGCATATGACTGCAGACGTTATGGCTTTACAGCTATTTTTGAGCAGGCTGAAAAAAACTGCTTTGATAAGGAGATGAATAGTCCTTTCAGAGATACTATAGTGAGTTATTTCTCTAAGAATAAGGCTGAACTTATCGATGATATAGAGGATCCGGGATTTGTATTCGATAAGTTTTCGGCCTGGTATGACGATAACAGTGATCACGAGGGCTTCAAAGCGGCTATTTCTCCATATTTTGATTATATAGACAGAGAGGGAACCTTCTGTGAGATGAAACCAAAGGGACATAGCAAGGCTATAGGAATCAAGTTTTTGCTTGACTTCTTTGGACTATCAATTCATAATGCATATGTATTCGGGGATGGTAATAATGACCTGGATATGTTGAAATATGCTCAAAATAGTGTCTGTATGGGCAGTGGAAGTGAGCTCGCTATTAAGACGGCTTCCTATGTAACGGACAGTGTTTTGGACAATGGGATATATAATGCGATGAAGCATTATGGTCTCATATGATATGAGGATATATGATATATGAAACTTTTAGATGTATTTGTTAATTCTATAATAAGACCAAAGGCGCTTGTAGATGTAACAATCGAGACAAGAAACAGATTCAAGAGATATGTTGTATTTATAAGTATATTTGTAACGCTTATGATATTTGTGATTCCCGTTATGTGCAGAATCATATCCTTTGGCGGTTTTGATAAGCTCTTTACAGAGACTATGCCTGAGATCAGAATGAATGACGGCAAGCTTGAAGCTGATAAGAAGTTTGAGATGAATCTGGGATATGCGGACATACTTATTGACACAACTATCTCGGAATATAAGTTTGATAATTTCACAACAGAAGGATACTTCATAGCTATCGGGTCTGATACTACGAAGTTTGTAAGAGTGGGAGATAAGAAGGATCCCGAGTCATACTCGGTCATCTATGCTTATAAGAACAGTGAGCTGTTTCCGAGCAGTTTCAATAATGCTTTTCTTGTGAAATGTATCCCAGTTCTTTACATCGCATTTTTCTTTACATTTGCAGTCCTTGCGCTGATAACAGGACTCAGATATATGCTATTTGCTGTAGTTTATGCCTTCCTTTCAAGGAGCCTGACTACAATCATAAAAGTAGAGATGTCCTTTAAGGATGCGATACATCTGTGCTTCTATGCCCAGACGATAGCCATTCTTTTTACAAATATGAATACGGCGATAGGATATATAGTTTATCCTACGTTTGCGTCAATCATAGGAGTTATCATAACCGTAGTTGTTATTCACAAGGCTGTGAGACCGCATATGCCTAGTCTTGATGAGCTTATGAATAACATGAAGAATAATGATTTTATGAAGTAAGACGTCTGCTTTTTTCGAGGAGTTCTCTTATCTCGTCAGGACTCATAGTGCTGAGAGAGGAGTTCTGATACTCGGGATATTCGCTTACATCACAGTATAAATAGCCGGGAGCTTTGTAGCTTTCGGCTTTTTCTATTGATTCATATTCTATCTCTGCTATGATCAGTCCTTCATATATTCCGTGGAATACATCCAGCTCAAGTGTGTAACCGTCATCGAGCGGTATCTTGTACCTGTCCTTTTCAATCAGATTGCCTCTTACCATAGTACTTAGCTCGCTGAATTCCTGATAACTCAGTGGCTTTTCAATCTCGATTCTTTCGATGAGACCTCTTGACTTGATGGTAAGTATATACTCGTCATCGTATTTTCTTATCCTGACAACCGGATTGTTACTTATGTATCCCTGGGATATGCTATGTTTATCGTTTAAATTAAGACCTTCCGGGATTTCTCCCAGAAGGTATTTTCTCTCTATTTCCATTAATATGTCCTCTATTTTATAAATTCGATGGTATTTGAGATAGTAGGGAGCATCTGTTTCTTTCTTGAAACAACTCCAGACAGCATAACGCTTGAGTGATCCTTTGAAGAAACATTGAAGCCGTTTTCAAGAGTTGACTCTGCGTTTTCTCCACTGAAAATAACCTCAGATGATTCCTTGAGAATATTCGTAAGCATGAAGAACAGCATATCGAGGCCGTCTCTTCTTCGTATATCGTCAAGCAGACCTATGGTAGCCTCCTTGATATGAGTGAGCTCATTTACATCCATGGAGCTTATCTGACCTATTCCGACATTCATATCCCTGAGCTTAAACTTCTTGAAATCCTGATGGATTATCTCTTCAGGCGTTTTATTGCTCAAGTTGCTTCCGGCTGCAAACATGCTCTTGGCCAGTTCCTCCGGATCTACACCTGCTATAGTTGACAGTACGCTTCCTGCCTTCTTATCGATTTCTGTACAGGTAGGTGACCTGTAGAGCAGTGTATCGGATATGATGGCGGACAGCATGAGCCCTGCGATGTCTGGTGTGATTTCGGTACCTGAC
>AUXO018153745.1_pt1 | contig 16943 bp, 16 predicted proteins | sample 768731 | NCBI WGS metagenome assembly AUXO01 (sample SAMN02715735, study PRJNA202380) | gut metagenome | biome: sheep rumen | host: Ovis aries | place: New Zealand: Palmerston North
CCGCCAATAATTTGATGTGCATTCACTTGTTGACCCAAGAAAATGTAAGAAAATATCATTGTAAATATCAACTTAGAAAAATCCAAAGGTTGAAGAATTACAGCATTACAAAGTTTTAGTGCTCTAAATATGCAATAATATTCAACAAAAAATAAAAACCCAGATATTGCGATGTACTTTAAAGCACTTAAAGGAACTGCGATAAAAAGCGGAAAGAAACAACCGGCAAAAAGTCCAAGAATGATGCAACTATAAAACATCATTGTCATAGGTGTAAATGTTGTCGTCAATCTTTTATCGATTATTACAACATAAGAACGAATACAAGTGTAAAGTAAAAGTGCACCATAACCAAGCATGGCATCATTTTCGCTAAAACTTGGTTTTTTGACAATCAAAACACCAATTATTGCAATAACAAAGGCATAATTTATCGTTCTTGGAGCTTTCTCGCCTAATAGTTTTACTGCTAAAAAGACAGCCAATATTGGCGTTAAAAAAGTGATAGAAGTTGCTTCATTTAGCGGTATTCTTGACATTCCAATGTATAAAAGTGAAGTCGAAAAAGAAAGCATTAAGTTTCTTTTGAAGTTTTCTTTTAAAGCAGTTTTTTCAAAAAAATTGAAGCGATTTTTTACCATTATTGGTAGAAGAAATAGAAAAATAAATAGTTGACGGAAAAACATAACTTCCATTATAGGCAGGTTATAATCGTTTATGGCTTCCACCATAAAGACATTTAATGAAGCACAACTTACCATGCCTGCAAGGTAAAAAAGGATACCTATTATAGTAAGATGTTTTTTTGATATTTGCATCAATTGGCGTTGATTAGCCTGAACCTTTGTTATAAAAGTCAAATAAAGGTTTTAAAAAAAGATTGACATTTATTTTATGCTCTTTTTACACAACGAGTGCAATTGCTATGTTTGGTGTAGTTGCTTTTGGCAGTAGGCAATACAGGATTGTCCCAAGTGAGGGGTGTATTTTTGAAAAAATTGAGGGTAATGTTGGCGACAAAGTTTCTTTTAAAAATCTTGTTTTGTTGTCAGACAGCGAGGATGTCGTTCTTGAAGCTTCAAGGTTAAAAAAATATACTGTTAACGGAACCATTGTTAAACAATTCAGGGATAATAAAGTTATCTCTTTCAAGAAGAAGAGAAGAAAAGATTACACACGAACAAGAGGGCATAGACAATATAAGACATTGGTCTTGATTGATAGTATTGATTTGGAGGGTTAGTTTTTTAGTTTTATTTTATGGCACATCATAAAGCTGGTGGTTCTACAAAAAATGGTCGCGATTCTGCTGGTCGTAGGCTTGGTTTGAAAGTTTGTGGCGGTGGTTATATTACGAAAGGGGCTATAATTATCAGACAACGAGGAACTCACTATTATCCAAAAGATAATGTTGGCATTGGTAGGGATCATACAATTTATGCAATGGAAGACGGCATCGTTGTTTTTAAGAAAACAAAGAATCAAAGAACGCTCGTTTCGGTGCAAAAAGTAGAGGGTTAAAGTTTTTAGAAAATAGGCGGACAAATATTGTTATTGTCTGTGTTTTTTTTTTGGCTATTCTCCTCATTGTTATTTGCGAAGTAATTTTTCTGCTTTTCCATCAATTTTAAGTTTGTTGTCGTAGTATCTTGTTGTCGTTATTCCGTTTTTGCTTTTTGTTTCTTCAAATTTTATTCTGCCATTGTCGTTTTCTCTTTTTGCATTATAAAAACTTTCTTTGCCGTTATTATTTTGATAACAACTAACAGAAGAAAAAGAATAAGTTTTTGTAGTCATAAAAAAATATCAACGTAATCATTCTACAAAAAAATAAAAAATAAAAAAACATTTCTTGAAAATTATTTATTGAAAAGTGTTTTAGTTTTGTTTTATGGGAAACAACGAGGAGAATAGCAGGGATATTACAAAAAATGAAAAATCGCCAAAATTTATTTTTATAACTGGCGGGGTTTTATCGTCGCTTGGCAAGGGTTTGGTATCGGCTTCTACTGGATGTATTTTAAAAGAGTATGGTTTTAATGTTAATTTAAAAAAAATGGATCCATATCTCAACGTTGACCCGGGTACTATGAACCCAATTCAGCACGGCGAAGTTTATGTCACTAACGACGGAACGGAAGCGGATTTGGACTTAGGAAATTACGAAAGAATAGCAGGAATTGAAACGAATTTTTATAGCACAACGACAAGTGGAAAAATTTATCAGAAGCTTTTAAAACGAGAAAGAAAAGGTTTTTATCTTGGCAAAACCGTGCAGGTTGTTCCTCACGTGACGAATTTAATAAAAGAGTTCCTGCTTTACGATGCAGATAAATACGATTTTAATATTATAGAAGTAGGTGGAACCGTTGGCGACATTGAAAGTACTCCGTTTCTTGAAGCTATTCGTCAAATGCGAGCCGATTTTGGTTATAGAAATGTGATGTTTATTCATTTGTCTTATGTACCATTTTTAGAACAAACAAATGAAATCAAAACAAAGCCAACACAGCATTCTGTAAAAATGCTTATGCAAGCGGGTATAATTCCAGACGCAATAATGTGCAGAACGCAAGGGAAGATTACGGACAAAGATTGCAAGAAAATAGCAATGTTTTGCAATGTTGATGACGAAAATGTTTTACTTGCTCCGGATGTTGATGAAATTTATTCTTTGCCTTATATTTATGCCAAACAGGGGCTTTCAAAGGTTATTTTTGATCACTTTAAAATAGAATATGAAAACGATGATGAAGAAATAAATAGATTGTCAAAATGGAATGAGTACGCAATAAGGAAACACGATAATACTTTACCGCTTGTCAAAGTTGGGATTGTCGGAAAATATACCGATGCGAACGATTGTTATAAGTCATTGTTTGAAGCTATTAAACATGCAGGTTTTGCCAACAAAGTTAATACAGAAATTAAGTGGATAAAATCGCATGAGTTAGAGGGTTCTGACACTGAAAGGATTTTAAACAATATTGATTGTATGATTGTTCCGGGCGGTTTCGGTTTGGATGGTGTTGCCGGAAAAATAGAGGCTGTAAAGTATGCTCGTGAACATAATGTTCCATTCTTAGGCATATGTTTAGGTATGCAAGTTGCTGTCATTGAGTTCGTCAGAAATGTCGTTGGTATAAAAGATGCCAATTCGGCTGAGTTTGATGAAAAATGTAAAAACCCCGTTGTTTGTTTGATGAAAAAATGGCAATGCAACAATGGAGACATTGAGGAGAGAACACATGATTACGACCTTGGTGGAACGATGAGGCTGGGCGAATATACCTCGTTATTGGAGCCAAGGACATTAGCAATAAAAATTTATGGAGACGATGAAATAAAGGAACGCCATCGCCATAGATATGAGATAAACAGCGATTATATTGATGTAATAGAAAAAAACGGCGGAAAATTCTCAGCCTTTGCAAAAGTTAAAGGTGAGTTCAGTGGTTTAAGAATACCTGAAATGTTCGAAATACCAGAACATAAATTTTTTGTTTCTTGTCAGTTTCATCCAGAATTTAAAAGTCGTCCATTTGACAGCCACCCGTTGTTTAAAAGTTTGATTTTGGCAACTATAAGCAGATAATGATTTTACTAACTGGGAAAGGCAATTTTTTCTTATCTGTTTAAAATTACAAGGTTTTATCGTTTATCCTTTTCTCTTGCTTCTGTTTTACAAAAAAAGGTATGAGTGCATTTAACTAATTGTTTTTATTTTATATTGATAAGTTGTAAGAAATTCCTTATAAGTTTAAGGAGCTTTAAACTTTTTTCAGTTTTATCTTTTCCTAAAAAAAAGATTAAATTAATTTACACTTTACATCGGCAGATTATCGTGTTTCTTCCAAGGTTTTTGAGTTTTTTTATGTGCCAAAATTTCAAGTCCTCTATGAATAATTTCACGAGTTTTTGACGGCTCAATCACATCATCAATATAGCCACGAGATGCAGCATAATATGGATTGCAAAACTTCTCTTCGTATTCTTGAATTTTCTCGTTGTATTCATTTTCGTCTCTACAATGTTTTTTAAAAAGTATTTCGCCAGCCTGTTTTCCTCCTAATACCGCAATTTCAGCATTTGGCCAAGCATAATTTAAGTCATTTGTCATACTTTTTGCCCCCATAACGATATAAGAACCGCCGTAAGATTTTCGTAAAACTATTGATATTTTTGGAACGGTCGCTTCGCCATATGCGTAAAGCAATTTTGCTCCGTGCCTGATAATAGCACCGTGCTCTTGGTCTTTGCCTGGTAAAAATCCCGGCACATCAACAAGGCTTACAATTGGAATGTTAAAGGCGTCGCAAAAACGCACAAACCTTGCGGCTTTGCGTGAAGCTTTTATATCAACACAACCTGCAATTTCCATTGGTTGATTAGCTACAATACCGATGGATTTACCAAAAATTCTACCAAAACCTATAACTATATTTTTTGCATAATCAGGTTGAATTTCAAAAAAGTCGCCGTTGTCAACAACGTTTAATATTACATCTTTTATATTATATGGTTGTAGCTTGTTTTCTGGAATGATATTATTTAATATTTCACAGCTTGGGATTGTCTTAGGTATTTCGGTTATCGTCCTCTTGTTTGTATCGGTATTGGATAGTGGCAAAAACGAAATAAGGCGACGAACTTCAAGCAATGTCTCAACATCGTTGTCAAAAGCTAAGTCGGCAACACCACTTATTTTTGTATGCGAAGAAGCTCCACCAAGTTCTTCAAAAGAAACGTCTTCACCGGTAGTTGCTTTTACAACATTAGGCCCAGTGATAAACATATAAGAAGTTCCACGAGACATTATTGTAAAATCCGTTAGAGCAGGGGAATAGGCCGCACCACCGGCACAAGGCCCCATAATTACAGAGATTTGTGGAATTACACCAGACGCATCTATGTTGTTTTGAAAAATCTCGCCATAGCCATTTAAAGCGTCAATTCCTTCTTGAATTCGTGCTCCACCGGAGTCGTTTATTCCTATAATCGGACATCTCATTTCCAGAGCTTTTTTTTGTAAAGCTGTTATTTTTTCGGCGTGCATTTCTCCAAGAGATCCACCAGCAACTGAAAAATCTTGACTATAAACAAAAACAGGACGACCAAAAATAGTTCCGCAACCAGTAATCACGCCGTCGCAGGGTAAATCTTTTTCAGCAAGCCCGAAATTTGTTGAACGATGCCTTATAAAAATTCCGAATTCTTGAAAAGAGCCTTCGTCAAGCAAAACTCCCAATCTCTCTCTCGCAGTAAGCTTATTCTTTTGATGTTGTTTTAAAACAGCATCACCGACACCATCTTTTATCAAGCCTTTCTTTTGTAGAAGATTAAAAACAGCGTCGTTGTTAGCCATATAAGAAAAACAAACGAGCAAAATTATCTTGAATAGAATTCAATGATTAAATTAAATTCTGCTCTAAATGGATAAGGTATCTCTCCGATAGAAGGATAACGAACATATTTATACTCCATATTTTTATCATCAGCAGAAAGATAAGGAGGTATGCTTCTATCATTTCTTGAAATTGAAGCCTTAACGAGGTCAAGGTTTTTTGCCTTTTCGTCTATTGTTATAACATCACCTTCTTTTAAGAGATAGGAGCGAACATTTACAACTTTACCATTAACCAAAACGTGTCTATGTGAAACGAATTGACAAGCAGAATACATAGTTGGAACAATTCCAAGTCTAAAAATAGTTATATCCAAACGACGATTTAATAAAATAGCAAGGTTTTCGTTCGTATCACCCTTTGCATTTGAAGCCATAGCGTAATATTTTCGTAGTTGTTTTTCAATGATATTGTGATGATATTTAATGGCTTGTTTTGCAATTAACTGAACAGCGTATTCTGAATTCTTTCTAATTGCAGTTTGCCCGTGTTGTCCGCAGAAATAATTTCTAAAATTTATCGCATCTTTTGGATGTCCGTGAACACTTTTCCCAATCCTACGGCTCAATCTAAACTTTGAATACTTAACTTTTGACATAAAGCAGGGAACAAATATTTTTTGATAAAATTAAAGTCAAGTATAAAAAACACAACTGCAACGAAAGTTATCCGTTGTTTTTCAAAAGTTGAAAAATAAAAAAAGCATTATCTTATTGTTGCGAGCTGTATAAATGGCGATTTTATCAAAAATGCATCTCAATTTGATTAAGTTTATAACACCAACAATCGCTTTTGGCGTTTTGCATACTTCTCTTATTTGTTGTGTGTTGATACCTTATTTTAAAGATAATGGAATGTTGCCATTGCAGATTTCAATAATTATAACTTCTAAAAGGGTTTTGCGTTTGTTTTGCGATACACTTTTTGGGTTTATATTTGATAGATTTGGAGCAAAAATTGTCTTTATTCTTGGAAGATTTTTAAAACTCGCAAGCTATTTTGTGTTGCTATTTTTTCCAAATTTTTATGGCTTTATCATTGCTATGCTTCTTGATGGAGCTTCGTATAGCTCAATTTATGGCAAAATTAGCTCGTATATTTACAACAATATGTCTTTTAAGAGGCAAATAAGGCTTTTTCCGAAAGCAATGTCGCTTTATTATCTCTGCAACAATATTTCCATAGCAATTATGTCATTTTTTGCCTCAATGTTGTTAAAGCATCACGGCTATGACTTTTTGATTTATATCAGTATTCTAACTAATAGTTTTTCCATTTTGATACTTATTAGGTACGTTTCAAGTGCAAGTAGGGCATATCATAAAGCTTTTAACTCAAAGTCTATTTCAGCAATTTTAAACAAGCTAATAGGTTTGTTTAGTTTTAATAAGAGTTTTAGATATTTGATAATTCTTTACGGCATAAATTCATTTTTAGCTTGGCAGTTTCATAGTATTTCAAGTATGGTTTTGCTTGATATGGGCTTTTCAAGTGTAGAACTTGCTTTATGTGGAGGTGTTTTGAAAACTTTTATGGGTCTCGGAGCTGTTTTTTCGCTTATTGCAATAAAGAAAGGTTTTTCTGTAAAAAAATGTTCTTTTTTTATAACCATTTGTCTTTGTTTCGGTTTGTTCACTTCTGTTATTTACAACCCTTATATTTTTTATTTTTTTTGTCTTTTAATTGTGTTTTTTTACACCTCAATAGAGGTTTCCATTGAGAAGAATTTTGAATTTGTATCTGAAAAAACGATTAGAGGAACAGCAATTTCAATAGCAATGACAATTTGTAGCATTCTTGCAGTGTTTTCAAATATATTGTTTGGTATTTTATCAAATTATTTTCATTGTAAATTTGGGTTAATATGTTTGATATCGTTGCTCCTTTTTATTTCCTTTGTGTTGTGTTTTAAAATTAAGGCAATCTCTTCGAGAGCTCGTTGATTGGTTTTTCTCTATGTTGTTTGGTTCAATAAAAAAATACATATCAAGCAGAAAAAATAATGGCGAGTTTAGTGTTTTTAGGTTTTTATCAAGCACTTTTATATGTTCCGCATTGAATACATCGCTAATAAGTTGCGTGATAATACCTTATTCAAAATCAATAGGAATGTTGCCGTTGCAGATTTCTGTAATTATAACTATCAAAAGGGTCGTTTGTCTTGTTAGTAATACTTTTTTTGGGGCAATTTTTGATCGTTTTGGCGCAAAAGTTTTATTTGTTATCGGAAGAGCGCTTAAACTTGCTTGCTATATTGTCCTTATGAAATACCAATCTTTTTACGCAATATGTCTTTCTATGGTTGTTTATGGTTTTGCGGAAGGGACAATTCAAGGGAAAGTCAGCTCTTTTATTTATAACGGACTAAAAGCAAATGATAAATTATCGTTTTTTTCTCGTGCAATATCACTTTATTATTTGGTTATAGATTGCCATTTAGCTTTTATGAATTTTTTAGCTGGGATTTTAATCAAAAATGCAGGTTATGATATTGTTATAAAAGTTAGCATAATTATGAACATTGTTTCGCTGTTTTTGATTTTTGCTTTAATACCAAGTTCAAAGAGCTATAACCTCAATCAATTTATTTCAAAATCGTTTAAGGAAGTGTTCTTGACGATGTTCGGAGTTATAAAAAAAAATCATCTTGTTGCTTATTTAATTGCTCTATATGGGGTTCTGGCTTTCTTTGCTTGGCAATTTGGTTCAATCGCAAGTATGGTTTTGCTTGATATGGGCTTGGATGGTTCAAAGGTTGCAATAATGGGGAGCATTGTAAAATTATGTGTTGTTTTCGGGACATTATTGTCTTTCTTCTTTTTCAAAAATCATTTTTCTTTAAAAATTGTTTCGTACTTCATTTTATCGCTTGTTTCATTCGGCTTTTTTAGTTCATTGTTGTATAATATTTACTTGTTTTGCATATTTATGATGCTGGTCGATGTTTTTTATGTGATGCTCGAAATTTCGCTCGAAAGAAATCTTGAAGATATGTCTGATAAAAAAGTCCGTGGAACAGCGATTTCCCTCGCAATGACGTGTTGTAATGCAGTTGCAACTTTTGCAAATCTTTTTGTTGGGCTTATTGCTCAATATTTTAATTATCGCATTTCATTGGTTTGTGTTATGGTATCAATGCTCGTAATAGCTTATATTTTATTCAGGAAAATAAAGTTTTTTAGCATTGAAGATGAAGGGAAATAGGTTTTTTTGTATTAAATTTTGTCTTTTGTTTTTCATTTTCGTCGTCTTTGTCCGCGGTGTGGCTTTGTCTCTTGACCCAAGATATTATGACCCTAATAACGATGATGCAGATAGGGAATATTATTTAGAGCAAGAAAGGCTTGAATTAGAGGAAAAGAGAAAAAAACAAGAAGAAAAGCGACTTGCAAAAAAAGGAATAATAAGTTATTCTCAAAATAATAGTGCAACAAAAAACAGCAGTTTGCAAGGCAAAAATGGCAACGAAAATGAGGAAAGTGATGATACGGAAGGAACGACATTTTTAAATAGTGATTTCATAAATTCTTGCAATTATGATATAACGAGGCTTTGTAAAATAAGAAGAAAAAATAAATCCTATCAGTTAAAAAATGCAACAAGATGCAAAAATAAATTGATGCGGGAGTGGAAGAGGTTGACACCAAATTGTCAGGTATTTTTGTCAAGTGGCAAAAGTTCAAATAGCCAAACGATAACGAGAACGGATTTTTATGTTGGAAATGGGATTAAATTATCCCAAACGCAAGTCAATGGTAAGACAATAAGGAAACCAAGGAGGAGCAAAACGGCATCATAAGATTAAAATTATTTAATTTAATTCAATTTTAATAATAAGTGTGGTAGCTGTTGATTGATTTTTCTTCAAAAAAGCATTTCAAACACATTAAGCAAATCAATATAAAAGATTTTGCTTTTCCCAACCGCTTTTTGTTTTGTTAAAAATCTCAATATCAGCATTATTTTTTTCCTTTAATTGCCGAATGGTTTCATTTAAATCTTTTTTTTCATTAGAAATAAAAACAATTGTTCCTTGCTCACTTGATTGGTGATTTTCCGCTTTTTTTTTGAAAAAATCAGCCACCTTTACCAAATCATTTTCGTTTAAAACACATATAAAGTTTGCTTCCAATTCATCGCAGGATTTGCATAAAAGAACTGGTTGCTCGTTTTCGTTTTCTTGACCTTTAATCCCGTGTGGTAAAAAAGAGCCTTTTGAAAAAGTCCAAAGTCTTTTATTTACTTCTTCTATATTTTCCTCACTACAAACAATCGCAATTTTTTGAGTATTAACAATTTTTTCAAGTAATTTACCAAGATAAAAAACAATCTCTTCATTTTCTGGAATTGTATAAATTTTTATATTCATTTTTAAAACTAAAAAAGTCAAAACAATTACTTACTCTCATTCTTTTCTGTATTTTCGTTCTTCTTATTTTCATTGTTTTTCTCATTTTTATTGTTTTTTTCGCTATCGTCATCCTTATTGTTTTTGTCCCTTTCAATATCTTTTCTTATCTCGCTGTTTTTTTGTTTTTTATAGCTGTTCTCTTCGTTTTTCTTTTGTTCTTCTTTGTTTTCTTTAACTTGTTGCTCTTTTTCTGCATTTATCGCCTTCCTTTCGTTATATCTTTTAATGTTTGCAGAAGCTCTTTTTTCAAGTTCTCTGATATCAACCTTTAAATGACTTTCTTGAACGCATCCCTCCGGAAGCCCCATAAGCTTAAAGTCTCCGTATTGTATTCTTGTTAGTTTTACAACTTTAAGACCTAAGTGCCACATTATTCGCCGAATTTCGTTATTTTTACCCTCAAAAATTACTATTTTTAAAGTTGCTCTTACTTGCGAATTTTCTACGACTTCCACAATCATTTTTCCATATTCCTCGCCTTCTATTTTTATTCCATTTCTAAGGTTTTCCAGTTTTTTAATTGTTTCTTGGTTGCAATCACCGGCGACTTTTGCAAAATAAATTCTTTTCAATCCAGTTGCTGGCATTTCCATAATACGAGCAAGTTCTCCGTTGTTCGTGAGAAGTAAAAGCCCGTTTGTATTAAAATCCAATCTCCCTATGGTTATTAAATGCCCGAATTTGCTTGGTATAAGTTCAAAAATGTTTTTTCTGCCTTGCGGATCGTTGGTCGTAGTAACATATCCCGCTGGTTTATTAAAAATAAAAATTTTTGTTCTTATTGGCTTATTTGCTATTTCTTTCCCGTTCACTTCAATTATATCTTCATAGCTTACAAGATAACTAAAATCATTGCATATAACGCCGTTAATTTTCACTTTTCCGTCGCTCACGAGTTTATCGGCTTCCCTCCTGCTTGCGATGCCAATCATTGCAATTCTCTTTCCTATTCTATCTCGTTTTTTTAACTCCTTGTCTTTATCAAATGATGATTTTTGTCTAAAACTTTTTTTATTTCCACTGCTCTTAAAATTGTCCACCATTGCAACGGCACAAAAGAAAACCATTGCTATTATAATTTTCAAGCTATTTATTGCATTTTATCAATCTTTTAGTTTTCATTTGACTTTTATTTGTTTGTTATTTCTCTGATACTGATTTTGTCAATTATATGTTGAAAGAAGTTGTAGAATTCGGCAAGAGGTTTGTAATTAAAAATGATAATATTGAAAAATTTAATGTTGGTGATACTATTGCAGTTGGCTTGAAAATTACCGACGGAGCTGTTAATCGTGTGCAGGAATTCGCTGGAACTTGTATAGCTATAAGAAAAAAAGGTGTAGGAACGAATTTTATAGTTCGTAAAATATCCGCCGGTGTCGCTGTTGAAAGAAATGTAATGCTTTATTCTCCGCTTGTGGCTTATGTAAAAGTTAAGAAAAAAGGTGTCGTTCGTAGAGCAAAACTTTACTATTTGAGGACAAAATTCGGTAAGCAAGCAAGAATTGAAGAGAAGATTGAAAAGAAATAGTTTTACATTTTGTATTTTCATTGATTGTTTTTAGTTGTTTATGGAAGATAATGTAAAAATGCGAAGCACTACAATTCTTTGTGTAAAAAGGGGTAGTGAGGTTGTTATAGCTTCGGACGGACAAGTCACCCTTGGAAATATGGTTGAAAAGGGCAATGCTTGCAAACTTCGTAAATTCAAAAATGGCAAGATTTTAGTAGGTTTTGCTGGCTCTGTCGCTGATTGTATGACTTTGCTTGACAGATTAGAGAAAAAGGTTGAGCAGTATGACGAACTTGAAAGATCTTGTTACGAGCTTGCGAAGGAGTGGAGAACGGACAAATATATTAGAAATTTGGAATCTTCTATAATAGTTACAGATGGCAAACAAATATTGTCGTTGTCCGGTGATGGCAATGTTTTGGAACCTGAAAATAAGAATATTGCTTCCGTCGGCAGTGGTAGTGTTTTTGCAATTTCTTCTGCTCGCGCCCTTTATGATAATACGAAAATGTCAGCCGAGGAAATAGTTCGCGAGTCTATGCGAATAGCTGGTGATATGTGTATTTATACAAATCATAATTTGTCGCTGGAAAAAATCATAATTGACGAAGAAGAAAAAGAAGAAAAGAAAGCAACAAAAATGGGTAAAAAAGAAAAGAATAAGGAGGATGAAGAAAGTGAAAAACAGAAAGCCAATAAAAAGGCATCAAAATTAAAGGAAAAGAAGGTAGAAAAAGAAGATGTTGAAAATAAAACAAAAGGAGCAAAACGAAAGGGTGGAGCCTTAAAAAATGCAAAAAAGACAAATAAAAAGAAATAATTTTGATACTTCTAATTTTTTCTGTTCTCGCTTTTTTTGTCTTTGCGTTAGAGCGGTTTTTTTGTTATTTTTTGTTTTTGGTTTTAAGTCAGTAAGCTCACAAGAAAGAGTTCCTTATACTTCCGCGATTGTTGTTAATGCTGTAAATGGTGAAGTTTTGTATTCGTATAATGAAAATAAAACGATATATCCAGCTTCTTTGACAAAAATGATGACGTCTTATATTGTTTTTAGTGCCTTAAAAGATGGAACAATTGGTTTAAGCGATGTTGTTAAATTTGGCAAAAATAACGAAAATTCGGCGACAATACATGATTTGATAATGAAAATGGTTGTTAGTTCTTTAAATTACCCTACCGAAGTACTTGCAAACGAAATTAGCGGGGACGTTAAAAATTTCGTTTTGCGAATGAATAGTGTTGCTAAGGAGCTTGGAATGAAAAATACGAATTTTGTCAATCCACACGGGCTTTTTGATGAAAATCATAAATCAACTGCAAAAGATATCGCGATGCTTGCAATTCGTTTGGTTTATGATTTTCCTAAGTTTTCAGAGTATTTTGGTATTACCAACTATATTGACGAGCACGGAAATTTTAAGAAAAAAACTTCTGATATTCAGCAAAACATTCGTGGTATTGAAGGTAGTAAAACGGGTTATATTGATGCCTCTGGGTACAACCTTGCTGTTTGGGGAAAGTATGGAAAAAAGCATATTTTTGCCGTTGTTATTGGTGCAGATAATAAATTTAATCGTGATGGTTTGATTTTAAAATTGATAAACGCCTCAATAGGAGAGGATATTGAAAAGACATTTAATAGTAAAAGCACGTTATTCAACGGTGGTGAATTATTAAGGGATACGTTGAGCTTTTTAAATATCAATTTGGGTGCGTATATTACGCCAGTTCCAATTGAAAGATACACGACAAACGAAGAAAATGTAGCAACAAATAAGAGAAAATTAAGCTATTTTTATAAAAATCGTAAAAAAGGAAGCTAAAAAAGTTCGTTTTTCTTTTATAACTTTACTATTCTGGAAATATCTATTTATCACTTGGGAAATGCCTTGAAATTGAAGACGATATAATTGGCACCATTTGTAAAATCATATATTCTTTTAATGCTCGCGAACCTATTGCGACTATCGAGCTTTTGGAAATGTTTTCGCTCCAATTGTCGTGATAGTCGTAAAATACCTCATCGGCAATATTTTGTGATTTTTTGGACAGTGCCTTTATGCTGTGCTTTATTTGGTGGTTTATTTTCTCCTTTATTGAAATTTCATAAGAAACTATAATTCCTACATTTCTAAAAGTCTCATAAAGGAAATATGTCGTTCCACCAAGTAAAACAGCACCACCAAAACCTATAAGCATAGGTGAGAGCGAGCCGGAGAGCAAAAATCCTCCAACAAATCCAACAGCCGCTCCGGCGGAAGTAAAAACAACCGATGGCAATATTCTCCTTCTATTTTTATAATTTTGAGAATTTGAACCTTTTTGATTAAAATCGCTATTTATATGAGGAGAGTTTCCGTTGTCAAAAATATAAGATGGTGCAACGCCCGCGGTTATGATTGAATTTTTTATTGTGTTCGCCGTATCAAAGTCAATGTCAACCGCTATATTTTTTATATTCAGGCTCAAAATGTGTGTAGCAATTCGTTCGTCTCTTGTTATATTTATGCCGTTGTCAATTAGCTTTTTTTTTGCATCTTCCATAACTTTTTTACTCAATTTATATTCATCATCGTTTGTTTCTTGGATATATACAACGGAGTTTTTATTGAAATTTGAAAGGCTTATTTTATCGCCATTTTGAACGGAGTAGGTTGGAGTGGAACAAAGTCTTGCGATATGACTACAAGAAGTTGAAAACAATATGACGGATAACATTAAAATCAGTGATTTTAATTTGAATAAAAACACAAAAGATTTTTTTTCTTTAAAAAACTTTATCAATAAAAGTCAATTGTTATCATGATGACTTTGCGAGTTGAAAATAAAAAAAAGTAAGAAATAAGTCCGCGGGTTTGAAATTGTGATGGATATTACTAATGTAAAATTGCCGATAAAAATAGATCTAAAAGCAATAAGAGATAAGTTTCTTTTTATACCGATTGGCGGGTGTGACGCGATAGGGACTAACTTTTATTTATATCACTATAAAGGTCATTGGATTGGAATTGATTACGGAATTGGCTTTGCGGATAAGTTAAAAACTCCAGGCGTTGAGATTTTGTTACCGAACTTGGATTTTATTGAAGCCAACAAAATAAAGCTTGATGCTCTTATTATTACACACTCGCACGAAGATCATATTGGCGGTGTCTGTGAAGTTTATAAAAAAATAAAGTGTCCGATTTATTGTACGACTTTCGCGAAGAATTTTCTAAAAGTTGACGCGTTGGACGTGGTTCCGTCGCCGAATTTAGATATTCACGAGATTAAAAAGGGCAATAAAAGGTTTAAAATTGCAGACTTTGAAATTGAATTGATAGGTTTAACGCACTCTACGATTGAGGCACAAGGTGTTTATATTAAAACTGATAAAGGGAGCGTTTTTCATACTGGCGATTGGCGATTTGATGAAACCCCTGTTTTAGGTGAAGTTAGTGATAAAAGAAGAATAAAAGAAATAGTCGAGCAGGAACCGCTTAGTGTTTTGATAAGCGACAGCACAAATTGTATGAAAAACAACGAGCCAAAATCCGAGGCCGTTCTTTTAGAAAGTTTAACAAATATCGTAAAAACAAAAAAGCATATGGTTGTAATTGCAACTTTTGCGTCAAATATATCTCGTTTAAATACAATTTATAATGTTGCTCGTGAGACCGGCAGACGTATGGTTTTATCCGGCCGTTCAATGAGTAAAATAATAGCAATAGCAAGAGAAAGCGGATATTTGCACGATATTGATTTTGTTGACGCAAAAGACGCTCGTAAAATGCCAAGGGAAAAATTGCTTGTTTTGTCAACCGGTTGTCAAGGTGAACAAAATGCAAGTTTGTATAAACTTGCACACGGAAAACATAGTTTTTTACATTTGCAACAAAAAGATTGTGTAATTTTCTCATCAAAAGTTATTCCAGGCAACGAGCTTGATGTTGATGATATAGTGAATAATTTAATTATGAAAGGCGTGGAAATTATAACTGATAAGGAAAATTTAACACATACATCAGGACACGCTTACAGAAGTGAATTAAAAGAGATGTACAAATTAACAAAACCTGCTTGTTTCATTCCAATGCATGGAAATTGGTTAATGTTGCACGAGCATAAAAAGTTGGCAAAAAGTTGTGGAATTAAAAACGTTATTACACCAGAAAATGGTTGTATTATTGAAATAGATGGCAATTCTATCGCAAAACTTGGAAAATTTGAAAGTTCTGCTGTTTGTTTAGACGGAAATCGCTTATTGAGTGAAAAAAATTCTGTTTTTGAAGAGCGAAAAGCAATGGCAAATGACGGATTTGTATACTGTTGTGTTCCTATGTCAAAAGACGGCAAACTTGTTTCTCGTCCAGTCATTAGAACAATTGGTTTATTTGATTTGAAGAAAGCAAGCCACCTGGAAGATTTAAAATGGATAACCAATCGCTTAATTTCTGCCTTAAGACCAAAGTTTTTTGAACGAAGAAACATCAGCAAAGAAGCTCTGATTGATAAAATCAAAGATGTTTTATTGAAAGAAATAAACTCAAGAACAGGAAAGGTGCCGATGGTGGACGTTATTCTCTCTTTATAAAAATTATATTCCGTGCGAATGGGTTATAGTATAGTTAGCATTACTGAGGTCTGAAATGGTCACATTTGTATTAATTGTATTTCCATTTCCTTTATAATAATTCCCTATGTCTGTGTTGTTTGTGCTTTGAGAAGAAAATGCTGAATTTACTAACTGATCTTTGTTAAAAGATACGTAATCTTTATTATTGATATTTTTTAACAAATTATATTTTTTAATATACTCTTCTTGATCTTTTTTTAAGTTTTTATTTTCAAAATAATTTTTGATATTTTCATGCAAAAGACCGATTGTAACTACGTCTGCTAAGAACAAAAGTATTTTCTGCCACCATTCAAGTCTTTTTTCAAAAAAAACTTGTTCATCTTCTTGCTTGTTGTTTGTTTTATTCATGAGTGATCCAAATTTAATTGGTTGCGATGAGGATTTTTTGTCATTGTTAAAAGGAGTTTTGTTTATCCTTATCTTTTTTTCCGGTTCTTTATCATCACCTTCAGGAAGCCCACCATTTGGAGCACGCCCTGAAGCCGTTGTTTGCAATATAGCCTGAAAATTTACTTGTGGTTGCTTTTTCTCTTCAACATTATTATCGCGTTTATTTATTTTAATTTTTTTTCTTATATCTTGAATTTGGTTACTCAACCCCTTAACCTTACCAAGTTCTTGTTGCAAAGCCAATGCAGCTTGCTCAACTTTCTTAAGAAGGTCAACGGCATTGCCTGGGTCTTGATTAAATTGATTGTGCGTGAGTTTTTTGTTTGCTTGGCTACTTAGGAATTGTTTGAGGTTTTGTTTAGCTTGTTCATAAGCTTGTTGTTTATCAATTACAGATTGACAGACTTGTTTTAAAATGTTGTCTAATTCACTTTTTGCTTTGTCGCTTGTTGTTATGTTGCACGTAATTGCACCATATGTCAAGTTTGCCGTTAGGTTCACTAGTTGGCCTGAAGCCTTAACGGCTTTTTGTATTTCGTTGAAATATGATTGCATCTCTTTTTGCAATGTGTCAAGAGCTTTGTTTGGTTCAAATACATCGTTGCT